>Ga0209489_104011_pt1 | contig 27751 bp, 14 predicted proteins | sample SiratrowhiteBW_FD_187527 | JGI IMG/M metagenome (GOLD analysis project Ga0209489, IMG submission 187527) | Root nodule microbial communities of legume samples collected from California, USA - Siratro white BW (SPAdes) (version 2) | ecosystem: Host-associated > Plants > Roots > Nodule | place... | reverse complement strand
CCCCCCCCTCTTGAACTTAGGCCAAACACTTATTTTAACATGTAATAAAAGAGTTTATGTGTTTATCTAAACAAACATACATCAATATTATATGATTATTTATATAGGGATAAAACTATTATATTTACTCATCACTAAATACTATAATATTAATGAATAATATTATTATATTGTTTTAGTGATTAGTATAAATTAAAGATTTGATTACTAATTACTTCATTGTGATTAATTATGGTAAATACAATAGTATATTAAATTAAATACTTAAAACTTTAAATAATTGAGAACACTGATAATATATTTGTTTAATTTTATATATTATGATTACCTACCTTTGTTGTTTTGTGAATCATAGTAATTAAATCTTGAACACTAAAATATAAAATTGATTTGAATATTTTATCAGTAAACATCCTATACTAAAATATTACATATAAATTCTTTATATGAAAACATTATAAAAATTACATGAATATATGTCATAAAATTCAAGTTAATTCAAATAAATAAACTATCATTAATTATATTTCACATCAAATTATATATTAATTTAGTTCTTTTAGTTTAATTGTAGAGTAATACAGAAAATAATCATATCTTTAATTATGTTATTGGGATAAACACTTTAAAAAGTTTCAATTCAATAAATTAGTTGTGAAAACTTTGCTTAATTGTTTTTAAAATTTATTCATTTGTTTTGAAATAGGAGAAATAATATTTGAATGTTAAGAGAGAAAAAGTAGAAAATAAATGAAATTACTTAACAATTTTTTTTATCAAAGTTTTTCTTATGCAGTATCACTAGAAAAAAATAACTTAATATTGAGTATGAATAAACTTTACAATTTTAATATATAATTTTCTCTTTCATTAATTATTTCAATCTTTTAGCTCAAAAGATTAAATGTTATAAAAAAATTACCTCTATCTTTTAATTTACATATTGTATTTTCTTTATATATATATATATATATATTAAAGAAAAAGTTTTATAAAACTTAATTATTTGATTCTGAATTCTAAAATTATATTTGGATTGCATTATAATAACGTTAATTGTAATGTGGAAATTACAACAGCTAACTTTCTTTATTTTACAGCACAATATATTTCATTTACAAAGGCACATAACCTTATTAAAATTACTTGAGATGTTTTAGTCGGGGTAGAGGTTTTAGTTGGGGCTTATCAAGATATATCAGGATAGTGCTTCTTCAGATATATTTCAGCGAGACAAATCTGTGTATAGGATTTTAGTGTTATAGTAGGCGTTTAGGTCTCTAAACAGGTCTTGTGTTTCATATGGGCCCACTAGGGCTTGGTCTAGGTTTTTTTTTGTGTACGTATCAGGAGAGGTCAACTGAGAGATGTGCATTATGGGAAGTGATAGGAAAACATGGAAGATTTCTACTTGACAGAAAATTATAATAATGGTAATCCTAAGTGTATAAAGGATAGTACAAAAGCTTGGAATTCATTTTTGCTACATAGGTGGATTAGACCTATTGTTGTGTACTTGTTTTTCCTTATGTGTTGTTGTTTTTAATTAATCTACCTTTTATTTTTCTGGGTACGGATATTTCTGTTTTTCTAGCAATTGGTTTTTGCCTTATTGTATTTAAGGGATTTTTTCTGTCTTTTGTAATAGGGTTAATTTTATTCTTTGACATTAAAAAAAAAATCACTTATCACTTACCTTTACATATGACACAAAACATATAAAAACACAATTTTTTTTCTTTATTTTATCTTAAGTTATAGAAAAGAAAGGAAAAAAGAGAAAGAAAAAAAAAGAAAAATGATGTTTATTGTTCTTTCTTAAATTTTCATATTTTTCAAATTTGTACATGTATGAGGTAAAAGGATTTTCTTCTTATATAATGAAACCATATATTAGACTTTTCTAGCCTCTAGAAACTTATGAAAGCTTCCAAAAAATAATATCTTTTAGTTGTGTTATTATGAAATAGTTGTAATATCCTCTCCTCAAGTGGAGGATATATGTTTAACATTCCTAGTTTGGAACCAAGTGATTTAACGAAAATATAACAAACTGACACAAAGTCTTAATAGAGAGAAGTAAAAATTTTGATTTCAACTTATCCTTTACAACATGACAATCAATCTTAGTAAGTTTTGCTTATTTGTGGAAGGTGGAGTTAGCAACAATGTGACAAGCATATTCACTATCATACAGACTACAACAAAGAATGACACTTGCATGTTGAAATCGTGATGAAGATACTTAACCATTAGAGTTTTGTTAAGGTCATATATTCAGAGAGGATCAATAAATGGTGGATTGACACTATGAATGAGAATTGACACCATTTAACTAAGGATTAACAGGAATCATAACAGGATGTTTTCCGTAAATGTCAGTAGTATAAACTCGAGAGATTTTGAGACTGATCCATGGTGTTATGCCTTTCGCTTTGCATCAAGAGCAAGGATCTGATCAACCATACTTTTTCTAATAAAATTAAAGTTAAAACCATCCAGCCCTAAACTTTTACTACCTTCACACTCCCACACATCCTGATTAATTTCTTTCTCGAAAAAAATTCTAATAAATCCTCTATTATCCTCCTCATTAATATTTGAGAAACCAATGTTGTCTAGTCTAACAATATTGTGCTGATTTTTACAAAACCTATACTGAAACTATTTCTTTATTTCCTCTCTAACCCTACATGGTTCCTCTCAACATTCATTATCAATATATATGCCTTTATTTGTATTCTTCATTCTCCTCCACTTCAACATAGTGTGAAAATATATTGTATATAAATCACCTGCCTCGAGCCATTTTGTTCAAGCCTTTTGTTTCATGATAAATCTACCTGAGTTTAGCCAACAAGCCCCTCCTCTCAACTATTCCTTGTTGATATAGGTCACAATTTTCTTCAATTCTATCAAGGTTCCTAATATTCAATATTACCATTTTTACTTCTATTAATGTCTCTAAAACTTACTTATTCCAAACTCTCAAATCATTCTTTAAATTTTTAAATTTCTCCTCCACCAACCTTATTTCATTGTCATCCAAATTATAACTAGCTCATAGATTCTTCACACAGTTTCCACAAAACTAGGATGACTTTCCCAAACATCTAGGTTCCTAAACGATGTGGGTCTCCAATTAGTTGAGTAGTGTTTAACTATCAATGTACAATGGTCGGATACTGAACTATCCATAACATATTGTTTACTATGAAGTCACTTGTCCAACCATTATCAAGATACTAATATTCTATCTAACCTACTAATATTCTAGGATCTTCTTAACCTGTCAAAAACATTTGGAGTACATTATGACATGAACGAATTCCCAATCATCAATCATTAATTACATTCACATTTTTATTTATATCTCAAAGTTTGTTCTCAAGATAAAATAATGAAGATGGTTTAGGATCTCTGATGTATTATGTTTGCTCTTTGTTTGAGTCTCATAACAAAGTTTGTAAAGTGGATAAACATCCGACTACATACTGAATCCAACCCTTTCAACCCAAAGCGGAGAAGATCAGGGACAATCCTAATTATCAAGGGTTCACAAGTGGCCCATAATTCCAAGAGACCCATAATCCCGACGCCTGGTTCATGAAAGCTATCTAGATACTCATCTTAAATTTGTTCTCAAATTGTTTGCCATTCTAACCATATGCATATTATAGTTTTTCAAGGCACATAAGATATTAGTAGGTTTGTATAACAATCAAAATCTTTAGCTTTGCATATATGGTAATTGAACATTCAAAGCTATTTGGTCATATTTGATATAAGGTTTAAAGCATTCCTAAAGTGACACCGATAAAAAAAATGCAAGACTCAAAAAGATAAAAAATTATCGACACCAAAATTATGAATAAGAAACTAAAGAAAACTAGAAAGATGGAACAACAACTCTCATAATACAACTCTCACAATACATTAAGAGAGCACTTTACGGGTCGCCTCATAATACATATATATGTTTTCAGAAAGAGGGTCGTCTCTATTTATTTCTCCGGAAGTACGAGACTGAATATTGCTGATAATTATTTTTGTTAATTTTTTTTTATATTAGATGAGATCATAACATTATGTAACTTACTTGTAAGGGATTTCAATCTATATTTGCACAGTTTTATTTGATTGTAAAATGGTTAGAATATCTCAAATATTCTATTTATATTTTTTTTCTAATAAATAATATAAAATTTAAAATTAAATTTCTCATTAATTAATTAATTATATATTTTCAGCTTGGAATCTTATAACAAAAATAATCTCTATCTTTTAACTTAAACATTGTAGTTTCTATGAAACCAATGTGACAACCGATCAATTTTACTTTTATCAACTACGTGAATAATATATTAAAAAGATTGCTTTTATTTTCAAATTATAAATAATTTATTTTTTATAATTAAATAAAATGTATAGTAAATTTTTTTAAATATGATATTTGGATTTTTGTCCATTTAACACTTATGATAATTTATATGCTTGCCAAAGTATTGTTAGTTTTTATGTATCTTCAAAGAAATATAAGAGTCTAAGCAGTGATTTAAACAATATGAAAATTAAAGTTATGTCTAGTTATTTAAAGTATATAATGAATTATTTATTATTAAAAAAACATTTAAATGTGATGCACGAATGTTTTAATCTATTTAAGAAAAATACGTTATGTATTCATGTAAATGTTTCTTTATAAAAAAAATATAAATAAGAAATAAAAAATGTGCTTTAACTCGTGTATATATATATATATATATATATATATATATATATATATATATATATATATATATATATATATATATGACATCCTAGGTGGATGAAAAACTGACAAATACAATCAAACTTACAATCATAAAACAAAAGCAACATTGAATTATATAAGCGTTATAATTAAAATTTCTATTATTCACAACCTACAACAAAACTATTGTAATCCATTTCATTACCTCACATTTTGATATGGGCACCAAGATATCATAGTTTCATTTAACATATCCTATTTTTCTTTTTAACAGCAAAAAAATAAATAAAATTGGATAAAATATTTAATCAAAAAGAAAAACATATTTAGCTCTGCATGCAAACAAAATTCACCGATAATTTATCTTATAAGGAAACATTGATCCAATGCTTTAAAATGTTAACAAATTATCATCAACGCATTAATTTAGCGTTGAGATGCTCAATTAGGCTACAAACACAACAAAACAACTGTTTACTGCAAAACATTTGCTTTATCTCATTATATGCATTATAGGCGTGAAACTTATCTCAATGCATAGAAAATGATGCTTAATGAAATGAGCAACTATTACATAGTATAGGGAAATTGATTAGGTTACATCCCAAGTAAAACAATAAATGCCGCTTAGGAGGATCTATCTGTCTTCAAAAGGATTCAAACTTATTTGTATTAACAAGTATAACACAATGATCTCAAATTATACGTGAGACTTGTATTTTTTTTTTTAATAATCAACCACGTATTATATCATTAACTTCAATTTTTACATGAATAAATTTAAAATAGTTTGCTTTAGAATTGGTATTATCATGTTAGTCACTTTGAGGTATTCAATATCTTAGTTACATATTTATGACATTATGACATTAGCATGAAATGCATCACTCAATAGTTTTAAAAGATCATATACAAAAATTTGAAAAGATGAAAAAGATAGCCAATGATTTTGGCAAGACGTCTCATCTATTAAAGTGTATTAATGTGTCAAACAAAACCAAGTGGATAATGAATTAAATAACATAATCCATTTGATTTTGTTTGACAAAATATCTAAGACAATAATAGCAAACACATTTTAATGCATTGTCTTATCAAAATGATTGGTTACTTTCTTCATCTTTCCAAAATTCTATATATAACCCTCAAAACTATTGAGTGATACATGCTAATGTCATAAATATATGTAATTAAAATGATTGAATACCTCAAAGTGAATAACATGACAATACTAGTTTTGAAATAAATTATTTTAAATTTGTTTATATAAAAATTGAAGTTAATGATCATATATAATTCGTGGTTGATTAAAAAAAAAAAATTACAAATCTCACGTATAGTTTAAGATAATGGGACTATTAGTCAATATAACAAGAAAAGAAATCATATCATTTTTTGAATACATGAAAAAACAGCTAATCAATATGCTAAATATAGATTGAATTTATGACTTTTATTATGTATTTCTTTTATTAAATTTATAATGTGTTTTCTGTTTTATTTCAAGATATATGTCTTTCATATCATAAGTTAATGATATTTCATTTTATATTTTTTTTTTCATTTTACTAATTTGTTCCTTAGTGTCGTAGAGTTAAAGAAACACACCATTTTCATAATAATTAATACTATTCGTGTATAACACATTATATGGATTGAAATTAATTAACAAATACAACTAAACATACAAACGTAAAACATAAAACAAAAGATATTTAAAATTATTTATATCTAAAGTAACGAGTATAACACATTATATGGATTGAAATTAATTAACAAATACAACTAAACATACAAAGGTAAAACATAAAACAAAAGATATTTAAAATTATTTATATCTAAAGTAACGAGTTTATTGTTAAACTTAGACTATTTACTCTATACTTATTTGTTACTTTGTCTTTATTTTTTATACAAATTTTTAAGAAATAAAATTTAATATATTCATAGTAACTAAGAAGCGATGAGAAGACTTTATGTATTGCAGAAACTAGTACTTAGAAAAGACTGTTCTAATAAATTATGACGAAAAGGACTACTAAATCACGTTTATAATCTTTGCTTATTTATATGTGTATTGAGTTAGAGTGTACACTATTTACACTATTTTATATACCTATATATAATCATTCTTTGTTAATAATTTTTATAAATTTTAATTAATATGCTATTTAACTTCAATAATTTAATAACTTTTAAGTTTTATATCAATTATAATAGATTTCCATCCCTTCACAATAGGATTTTCAATATTACATTAACTATTAAATCTTACATGTATTTAGTAAATAATGGAATCAAACCAAGTGAAAATACATATAATTATACTATTTATAACAACACACTATTAATACCAAAAAAAGCTATTAAATAGAATAAAATAGTTATAGAATCTTATCAATCCTGTGAGTTAAAGAACATGTTCCAATAACAGAAAAAAAAAAGTTGCAATAACAACAAAACATAAAATAAAGTTAAAATGCACTCACATGTCATCGAACACATACATGTTGTAAACGAGTGGAAGAAGTACAGTACTTCCATAGTTATAAAATATTTTTCTAATAAAAACGAATAAAATAAATTATTTAATTCATAATAATGATTTTTTTATAAAAAAAGTAATGTTAAAAAATAATTTTGATGAGTAATATAATAATAATACCATTAGTGTTGTTGTTTCCTTCGCAATAGTATTTCTGACAATGAAATATTCACCTCTTACCTGTATGTAAAATCACATTATATGATTTAGAAGAATGAATAATTGGAAATATGTGAAAAAATATTTGAATTTTCTTGTTGTATTGAAAATCATATTGTGTTCACCAACAACTTATAAATAATAAATTTATGAGATAAATTAACTATTTTACCTTTTTTTTTATTAAAGTGTTTTTTTAATATAGTTAAGTATATATGGGAGGAAGTTGTTAATAATGTTAAAAAATAAATGAAAAGAAGCTTTAAGAGGTTATAACAGATAAAATGATTTTCTATATTTAAAAATAAATAAGGAAAAACAGTTGCTTAGTAAAGAAATTAAAATTGCAACTAATATAGACAATATTGAGATCTGTATTCTTAAATTTCTTATACAAAATCAATCGTTTAACATGGTGGAGGATGTGAAAGAGGTTTACTTAATTAAAATTAGCCTCCATTTACAGCTTCCGAACCCTCGACACCGCAACTGCCTCTAAAACCTCCGACACCGCAAATAAAAAAAAAAGCAATAGAAAAAATAGAAGTGAGAAGGAAAAGCAAAGCAAAGGAGGCGCAGCAATGTGAAGTTTCAGACTAGGTTAAACTTATCTGCTTATATAGACAAATATAGGGACCCACCATTTATGTGGTTGAATTATTATATGTAATATAATAATATGAAAAAGAATTTGTCGTTATGGTACTTTTTTTGGAAACTAAACAGTTGTTTTTAAAAAAATATGTAATAGAAGAGTTTATTATAATTCTGTTTATCTAAATAAATATAGATCAATATTATATGATTATTTATATTCAATAGGGATAAAACTATTATATTTCCTCATCACTAAAAACTATAATATTAATGAATAATATTATTATACTATTTTACTGGTTAGTGTAAATTAATGATTTGATTACTAATAATTTCATTGTGATTAATTATGGTAAATACAATAGTATATTAAATTAAATACTTAAAACTTTAAATAATTGAGAACACTGATAATATATTTGTTTAATTTTATATATTATGATTACCTACTTTTTCTTTAATTATAGTAATTGAATTTTGAACACTAAAATATAAAAGTTATTCTATCTTATAGATAGTAAAGAAATTATTGTTGATTCGAATATTTAATTAGTAAACACACTATACTAAAATATTACATGATTTATAAAGTCTTTTAAGTAAAAAGATTGTAAAACCCACATGAATATATGTCATAAAATTTAAGTTAATTCAAATAAATAAACCGTCCTTCATATTGGAATAAAAACTTTACAAGGTTTCAATTCAATAGATTAGTTGTGAAAACTTTGATTATTTTTTTAAAAAAGATTATTCATTTGTTTTGAAATAGGAGAAATAATATTTGAATGTTAAGAGAGAAAAGATAAAAAATAAATTAAATTACTTAATAATTTTTTTATCTCAAAGATTTTTCTTTATGCAATATCACTAGAAAAAAAAGAATAAATTAATATTGATTATGAATAAACTTTACAATTTTAATATAATTTTTTTTCTTTCATTAATTATTTCTATCTTTTAGCTGAAAAGATGAAATATTATATAAAAAAAAATTACCTCTATCTTTTCATTTACATATTGTATTTTCTATGAAACCGATGTCGCAAATCAAATTTATTTTTATTGGCGTGAATATATATTAAAGAAAAAGTCTTATAAAGCTTAATAATTTGATTGTGAATTCTAAATTATAATTGGATTGCATTATGATAATATTATTTGTAACGTGGAAATTATAACCGATGTCTTTTTTATTTTACAAAATATTACATTTACAAAAAAAGAGACATAACTTCATTCAAATCACTTATCACTTACCTTTCATATAATACAAAATATATAAAAATATAATTTTTTTCTTTATCTTATCGTGAGTTATAGAAAAGAAAGAAAAAAGAGAAGAAAAAAAGTGATATTTATTGTTCTTTCTCAAATTTTCATATTTTTAAAATTTGTACACATAAGGGCTAAAAGGATTTTCTTCTTATATAATCAAACTATATATTCGACTTGCATGGCCTCTAGAAACTTATGAAAACTTTCAAAAAAGAAAATAATAATATTTACTTATTTTTACATCAATTCTTATATGAATGGTTAATGTATATGTATACCAAAAAGAAGAGTAGTATCCTTTAGCCGTGTTATTATAAATAGTTGCAATATCCTTGCCTCAAATGGAAAGATATTTGTTTAACATTTCTAGCTTGTAAATGATATTAATGGAAGGATCACAGCCAATTGGTTTAATGAAAATATAACAAATTGACTCAAATTCTTGATAGGAAGAAGAAATAAAAGTTTTAAATTTAAATTATTCTTTAGAATATGATAATTAATCTTAATATGTTTTATTCATTTGTGGAAGGTGAACTTAACGACAATGTAACAAGCAGATTGGATGTCACATAGAATACACATGAAATGACACTTGTATCTTGAAATCGTGAAGAAGATACTTAATTATTGGAGCTTGCATATAATAGTTGTTAAGGTCATATATTTAGCTTTCAAAGAGAGAGATAAATGGTGGATTAACACCATGAACGACATTTGACACCATAAACGACAATTGACACCATTTAATTAAGGATTAACAAAAATTATACCAGATGTCAGTAGTATAAACTTGAGCTATTTTGAGATTGGTTCATGCATTAGTAGAAAAAAACATATTTTAAGGCGGGATATTATCGCGGTTAGGAAGGAACCGCAATAAAAAACAATGCGGTGACATTTTTGAAATTAAGTACAATTATACTAGCGCGGTTGTCGCAAGAACCGCGATGGTAAGTCACAAATAATTTAAAATTGAAAACTACATGGAGATACCAACGCGACCGCGTTGGTATTTACAAAATAATTTTTACATTATTTTGCAGGAAAATACGAACGCGGTTGTTAGTGGGAACCACGTTCGTATCTTCCTGTAAAATAATTTTAAAATTGTTTTGTAAAAGGATACAAACGCGGTTGTTAATGGGAACCGCGTTTGTATCCTTTTTTAGGGTTTTCTCTTCCTCCCTCGCGTGCCGTCTCTTCTCTCACCCTCTTTTGTCATTCCCTTTTCTTCTTTTTCCTCTCTTCTCTCACCCTCTTTTGTCATTCCCTTTTCTTCTTTTTCTTCTTCCTCCCTTGTAGTGCCTTCTCCCCTTCTTGATTAAAAGTGAGGCACCTTATCCATTAGGCCACAGGTGCTTTTTGAGAGTAATTCTTTCTTTAAAAAAAGAAAAGCAATACCACCGCAGTTGTTAATAAACAATCGCGTTGGTATGTCCCATTTTCCACCGCATTTATATAACCGCGATAACAAATTTGGTACTTTTTATCGCGGCTGGATTTATTGCTGTTCGAGAGCCGCGATTGTAAGTCTTATAAAACCGCGGTGGTATGTATTTTTTCTACTAGTGATGATGTTGTGCCTTTCACTTTGCATCAAGAGCAAGGATCTTGACAAAACATAGTTTTTTTAATAAAGTTGAAGTTAAAACCATCTAGACCTGAATTCTGACTACCTTCACACTCCCACAAATCCTGATTAATTTTTTCCTCAGAAAAATGTCTAATAAGTCTTTTGTTATCCTCCTCATTAATCTTTGAGAAACCAATATTGTCTAGTCTAATAATATTGTGCTGATTTTTACAAAACCTATGTTGAAACTGTTTCTTTTTTATTTCCTCCCTACCCTACATGGTTCCTTATAACATTCATTATCAATATATCTGCCTTTAATTGTATTCTTCACTATCCTCCACTTCAACATAGTGTGAAAATATCTTGTATATAAATCACCTGCCTCCAACCATTTTGTTTCAACATGACCTCCTGCTCACTGCTCATACTAAATCTGCCTGAGTTTAGCCAACAAGCCCCTCCTCTCAACTATTCGTTGTTGATCTAGGCCACAATTTTCATCAATTCTATCAAAGTTCCTCATATTCAATGTTACCTTATTTTTACTTCTATATATTAATGTCTCCAAAACTTCCTTGTTCCAAACTCTCAATTCCATCTTTAAATTTTTAAATTTCTCCTTCACCACCCTTATTTCATTGTCATACATCTTATAACTAGCTGACAGATTCTTCACAGTTTCCATAAAACCAGGATGAATTTTCCAAACATCTAGGTTCCTAAATGATGTGACACTGACCTATATATAACATATTGTTTACTATGAAGCCACTTATCCAACCATTCCCAATAATATTTTATCCAACCTACTAATATTCTAGGATCTTCTTGATCTGTCAAAAGCATTTGGAGTACATTTAGCGAACATGTTATGACATGAACGAATTCCCATTCACGAATCATTCATGACGTCCACATTTTTATTTATATCTCAAAGTTTTTTCGTATGTTAAAATAATGATGGTTTAGGACCTCTGATGTATTTTATTTGCTCTTTGTTTGAGTCTCATAACAAATAGTGGCAGAATATTAAGTTTGTTGTGTATATCTTTCTTTGCAGTAACAAATAAGACCTATAAAAATTTAATTTGTTGAATCCAAATTATGCATTATGGTTTTTTTAAGTCATAGAGGGTATCGATAGGTTTGTGGTCGTGAAAATCTTTAGCTTTGCATATATGATAATTAAAATACCTTTAAAGTGCTTTCTATTAATTCATTTTTATACTGATAAAAAAATAAAGACTCAAAAGATGAAATATTAGACCACAACTCTCATAATACATAAATATGTTTTTAGAAAGAAGGTCGCCTCTATTTATTCCTCGTGAAGTACGAGACTGAACATTACTGATAACTATTTTGTGAGAATTTTTTTATAACTATTATCGTTAGGTCTTTATTTTTATATTAGATGAGATTATAATATTATGTAACTTGTAAGGGATTTCAATCTATATATGTACAGGTTTATTTAATTATAAAATGGTTAGAATATCCCATTTATATATTTTTTTTGCTAATAAATAAGATAAAATTTAAAATATAAATTTCTCATTAATTAATTATATCTTTTCAACTTGCAATCTTATAAAAAATATAATCTTTATCTTTTAACTTAAACCTTATAGTTTCTATGAAACCAATGTGACAACCAATTAATTTTACTTTTATCAACTACGTGAATGATACATTAAAAAGATTGCTTTTATTTTCAAATTCTAAATAATTTGTTTTTTTATAATTAAATAAACTGTATAATAAGTTTTTTTAAATTTGATATTTGGATTTCTGTCCATTTAACACTTATGATAATTTTGTATGCTTGCCAAATATTGTTACTTTTTATGTATCTTCAAAGAAATATAAGAGTCTAAGCAGTTATGTAACAATATGAAAATTAAAGTTATGTTTAGTTATTTAAAGTATATAATGAGTTATTTATTATGAAAAAATCATTTAAATGTAAAGCACGAATGTTTTAATCTATTTAAGAAAAATAAGTTATGTAGTTATGTAAATCCTTTTTATAAAAAAATATATTAAAAAAGAAATAAAAAAATTGGTTCAACTCTTATATATACTAATCTCAAATACTCTATATAATGTACTATCAAAACAGATTAAAAATGCAAATATACAATATATATTTCTGATTCCATCGTAACAATGTTAATTCAAGGTATATTTTCACCTTAAACACAATTATCTAAGACAGGCTGGAAAAAGAAAAGGTAAAGTTTCTTAAACATAATAATGCTTAGTGGATGCAGATGAAAATAAATGATTTCTGAGTTAGATTGGTACAACGCTGAATGTGTGTACAAATGGCAGACATGCGTTGGAACTTCTAAGCTTTTATGCATAAATGCCGAATTTGATTGTCAGATTGAACAATGCATGCGTGTATCTTAGCTCTGCATTCAAAATTCACCGATAGTTTGACTTGTAAGAAACACTGAAATGTGTGCCATTCATCCAATGGTTTAAAATGTTGACAAATTAACATGAACGTATTAATTTTAGTATTGAATGCTTAATTAGGTTTAGCGTTGAGATGCTCAATTAGGTTACAAACACAAGAAACTACTGTAAAACAGTAGCCTCTGCTGATTGCTGCAAAACATCTGCTTTATCTGTGTTCTCGAGGCCACAATGTTAAACATTTTGTTTTCTTCATATGTGGACTCAACAAGATATAATCAGATTAAAATTGTTTAAAAATATCTTTGCTTAAAAACTAGTAATTTTAGTGTTTGGCAGATGATCTTAGCGTATTCGTAATAAATATACCTTCCAGACTTTTAATAAATGCCAACTTGGACTCTGAGAGCCAATAGATGCATGAGTGAAACTTACCTCAATGTATAAAAAATGGTGCTTGATGAAATGAACAATTATTAAATCGATCAGTATTAAAATTTTATGTCGTTTAATACATACCAATACATGTCTTTGATCTGACATGATATAAGGAATCCACCCGTGATGCTTCTGATGTTTGAATTAAAGTTTTATGTCGTTTAATATATACCAATGCATGCCTTTGATCTGTAATTGTATAAGAAATCCACCAATAATGTTTCTGATGTTTGGGTTAAAGTTTTATGTTGTTTAATGTGAAGCAATGGATGTCTTTGATCTGTTATAATATATGGAATCCACCGATAATGCTTCTGATAAAGTTTTATGTCGTTTAATGCATACCATGCCTTTGATCTGTCATAATATAAGGAAACCCAATTAACGTTTAATGCATACCAATGCATGCCTTTGATATGCAAAGTGCCAAGAGGAGCATCACTTTAAAAAGAGTGTAACAATTGCTTCTATGCGACTATTGAATCTGACAATCAATTTGGCATTTACGTATAAAATCTTGAAAATGATGATGAATTTGAATCTTAAGTCTGCATGTTTGCCATATGTAAACGCATTCACTTCTAATTAGAAAGAAATCGAAAGAAAAAATTAACCGAAATAATATAGTTGGTCATGGTTTACCATCTCATTTATACACAAAAGGTTTTTTTAGTATAAAATTCTTATACCATATTACAAAATCATAAAAACCTTTTTATATAAACCTGTATGTGCTCCTAAATAAATGAATAACCTATGTACATATACAGAGCAAATTTCTTAGGATGGTATAATGTTTTAGAGTATTATCTAAAATGAATAAAAAAGTTTAATCACCAAAATGATTAAATTGTGTCAATTAAATACAATCTCAACATAAAAAATTGTATTAGTTGCACACCATTTCACGTAAGAAGAAAAAAAAATCATGTCAAGCATACACTTATTACAGTACTAAGTTAGAAATTCTATGAGCCTAGGATGAATTCAATTAATTCATTAAGCGAGCTCCCACTATTTCTCCAGATGGCATTATAAGAAAACTAAGAAAGAAGATATAAAAGAGAGAGAAGAAAATAAAGCTGTGTTATTAACTGTGAAAGATTACAATTATCTTATTTATATAGTGAGGCAGAGAAGAATGGTTATGTAATGCAGTAACAGTACTGTAATACAGTAACGGTAGAGAAAGAAATATATGGTTACGTAACATCCCCTCTTAAATTAATGGTTAGGTTATTAATAATCATTAATTTATCACGATTAAAAGATGATCTAGATAGTGGTTTAGTTAGAATGTCCGCAATTTGAACAGTTCTAGGAATGTGGGATAAACTCAGTTGTTTCGTCTGAATAGAATCACGCACAAAATGTAGGTCAAGTTCGAAGTGTTTGGTTTTGGAGTGCATGATGGGATTTGCTACTAGAAGAACAACTCCTTGATTATCTGAATATATTTTTGGTGTAGATGAAGATAGATGAAGTTCCTGGAGAAGATTTGAAACCTTCTTGATATTTGCAAGGGCAGCTGCTACATTACGATATTCAGCTTCAGTGCTGCTTCTTGAAACAACTTTTTGCTTGTGAGAAGACCAAGAAATATGATTTATTCCAAGGTAAACTGTGTAGCCTGTGGTGGATTTTCGGTCATCAAGGTCTGAACCCCAATCAGCTTCAACAAAGGCTTGGATATGAAGACGAAGACTCTTTCTTAGAAGAAGACCATGGTGTATAGTTCCTATTAAGTAGCTTAAAATACATTTGACAGACTTCCAATGGTGTTCTTAAGGGTTGTGCATGAACTGACACACCTTATTTACACTATAGGAAATTTTTGGACGTGTTAGAAGAAGATATTGAAGTGATCCAACTATAGATCTATACAGAGAAGTGTCTGAGAAAGTTGTAGAATCATCTTGAGCAATGTGAGTAGAAGATATCATTGGTGATGGTTGTGGTCTTGCTGAAGACATATTAGATGTTTTGAGAAGATCTTTTATATATTTTGTTTGACTCAGATGAAGGTCACCATTAGTTGTCCAACTAGCTTCTATGCCTAGAAAATAGTGAAGTTTGCCCATATCCTTTAAAGCAAAGTGTTGACAAAGACTTGAAATAAGAGCTTGAATATCAGACGTAGAGGTTTCTGTGATAAATGATATCATCAACATAAATTAGAACCATCATTGTATGAGTTTTATGAAAATTAACAAATAAAGAAGAATCACTCTTTGTTGATGAAAAACCAAGAGATGAAAGAGTAGCACTTAGCTTATGAAACCATGAGCGTGGTGCTTGTTTAAGGCCATAAATGACTTTATTAAGTTTGCAAACTAGAGAGTGATTAGCGGATTCAAGTCCTGGAGGTTGAGGCATGAACATAGTTTCTTTCAAGTCCCCATAGAGAAAGGCATTATTTATGTCTATTTGATGGACTGACCAATTGTTTGAAACAACCACAGTGAGCACTATGCGTATAGTTGATGGTTTAACAACTAGACTGAATGTTTCTGAATAATCAAAACCATGTTGTTGGTGAAATCCCTTGGCAACTAAACGTGCTTTGTGACGTTGGAATGTGCCATCTACATTATATTTGATTTTGAATATCCATTTGCATCCTACAGGTGTAGGACCTTTGGAAAGTTCAGTGAGAGACCATGTGTTGTTTTCTATCAGCGCATTATACTCATCCTGCATAGCCTTGTACCAATGAGGTATCTGTAGAGCTTGTTTGACAGATACTGGTATTGATAAATCAGTGGAAGCATTGAAGAGGCAAGGTTTGAAAATTCTTACTTCAAATCGTGTGATCATATGATGTTCATTTTGATGTCTACTTTCATTGTTAGTATCTTCAGAAGAAATAGGTGTAGAAGAAAGCACAGAAGACACAGAAGGGACAGAAGGTACAAACTTGTTTTGATTTACATTAACAGTATTATGTGAGTCATCGGTATTGGGAGCAGGCTGTAAAATAGTTAAAATTGGAATATCAGAAAAAGATTGATTGGATTAGTCAAGTGGGGGTAATAAAAGGATTTTGTTGCATATTATATGGAAAAAGTGTTTCATTAAAAAGTACATGTCGCGTCATGTACACTTTACCATTTGGAGCTAAGCATCTGTAGCCTTTGTGAAAGTTACTGTAGCCTAAAAATATACACAGTGAGGATTTGAAATCAAACTTTTTGGAATTATACGGTCTTAAAAGTGGATAACAGGCACACCAAATGTTTTAAAAAACTTATAATCTAGTTCTTTATGAAACAATAGTTGATATGGATTATCATACTTTAACACCATAGTTGGAAGAACATTGATAATCGTAACAGTAGTAGAAAAGGCTTCACCCAAAAAAGTTAAAGGAAGATTAACACCTGCTAGAAGGGATAATCCCATTTCTGTGATATGACGATGTTTCCTCTCAATTGAGTCATTATGCTCATGAGTGTGTGGAAAGGTTAGGCGATGTTGGATCCCATGTTCATCAAGAAAAGAACGAAAAACAAGAATTTCTTTTGCATTGTCAGTTTGAATACTCTTTATTGGAAAACCGGTTTATTTTTCTGAATATAGTTTAAAAGATTTGAAAACGGTTATGGCTTGAGATTTATTTTGAATCAAATATAACCAAACATATCTTGTATAAGCATCAAGAAAAGCTATATAATATCGTGCACCACTTAATGAAGGAATAGGTGAAGGACCCCATATATCAATGAAAACTAATTCTAAAGGTGAAGTATAAACAGTAGCAGAATCCGTAAATGGTAACTGATGAGCTTTAGATATTGCACAAGTATCACAATATTGTTGTTTGGCAGGTATATAAAGATTGCACTGTTTCATTATATGATGAATAACATTGGAATTTGCATGTCCAAAGCGTTTGTGTCATAAAGTGTACAAGTCTATGTTTGGTGCAACAAATGATGTATTCACCGAAAGTTTATCAGTAGGAATGAAATCTTGAAACACATATAGGCCATCCTTAACCTTTCCGTGAAGAAGAGTCTGCTTTGTTTCCTAATGTTTGACAAGCAATGATCAGCATGAAACTCAAAAAATACATGATTATCACGAGCAAATTTGGACACACTTAGTAGACTTTTAGATATGGAGGGCACATGTAATAAGTGAGTCAAAGAAAATTTGGTAGAAAAATTTGGTGTAGTGTAAGTGGAAAAACCAATGTTCTTTATGGACAAACATGTGTTATTACCTATCTTTACCATTTCAGAAACAATATATGGTGTTTTGTGATTAAGAGTAGATGCATCTGGTGTAAGATGATGAGTGGTACTGCTATCAGGATACCACACAAAGGGTCGTGAAGAGTTGATGGAGTCCCAAGAATAGATGCTTCTTCGTTATCTTGTGTAGAGGAGGTGAATTGAGAGGTATTTGCATTGATTATTGAGGGAGAAGATTCATAACGATACCAACAATTTAATGCAGAGTGACCAAATTTGTTGCATATTTGACACTGAGTGCGTGGATTTTGCAGATTGAAAGTAGAACTCGAAGATTGTTTATTAGAATTTCTTGAACCAAAAGATCTGTTAGTTTTTGAAGGATGTTAATTTCAGAATTGACCACGACCATTCTGGGACATAGATGAAGTGAATCTTTGTCTAGCAAACATAGTTACAGTAGGAGATGAAAAGGTTGTAGCCATATTAGCTTGTAGAAGATGTTCTCCAGTAACACGATTCCTCTCAAATCTTTGTTCTTGTGCCAGCAACAAAGATTCAACGTCTTCTACAATGTAGGGATCAAACCGCGAAGTGATAGTTGTCACAAACGAGTCATATTCTTCTGGGAGACCATCAAGAATTGCTTCTATGTGATCTTTTGTTGAGATAGGAGAGCCTACTGCAGCCAAGGTGTCTACGGTCTTCTTGATATCAAGAAGAAAATACTTCTGTCGCGTTTAGGGTTGCGAAGTTGGAGACGTAGCTGCTTCACACGAGCACATGTTTGGGATGCATAATAAACATGTAGTTTGGACCAGATTTGATGGGTGGAGTCAAGGCCAACCATCTTGGTTAATATGGAATTAGACATGGATGCAAGGAGCCAAGCTATAAAAATGTGATCAAATACCACTGTAAAAATGGACACAAGCATTTGATGAGGGCAAGAGGTTCGTCCCTATAATTACAAACCTTACTGAATGCATAAATTTTGTTTTCAGGGGTGCATTGTCAATTTACATATGTGCTCTTTTGAAGACAAAATTCTAAAGAACAAAAAGTAGATATGTTAAACAAGACACAAAGGTCATGTGCATGTTACGAGCAGGCCATATATATCCATCCAGAATATATTACCGCCTTCCTATAGAAAAATGAACAACAATTTGTTATGTGTCATGTGCAAAGATGTAACTGCTAAAACTACGAGTTTGATGTGACGAGATAGTCATTCTCCAACTTCAATGTCAACCAATGTCTTTCACAGTCACATTATTAAATGAATGGTGGTGTGATTGTGTCGAGTTTCATGTTTTGAGACTACCTTGTATGTATGTCATAACTATTTCTTTATATTGTCATTTATACTTAACCACATTTTTTATCCTCGTCTACATCCTCCACAACATTTACAAGGCCTATTAGATAAAATTTTATCCAATTCAAAATCAAAATTATTGGTCTCATTACATAAGTTCAAATTTTATACTTGACCCCAACATGAAACAAAACGAATTCGAAAGACCAATTATAATTTGTATACATAACAAAATGATGAACAAATCCGAAATAGACTAAAAGAATATACTTATTGTTATAATGAATATCACAATACGAGAAATTGCACAATGGCACTAATATTTTAAGGTAACCCATTTTTCATTTAATGATTTCACTGGTCATCGAAAGCTAAATAACTTCTACTTACACATTACTTTCATTTTAAATTCAATTATTCATTTCTCTTACACATCTTTAAAACCTAGTTAATAAAAATATTTCTCCTTTTTTCCATTTTAAAATTAATGTTTTTTTTTATCTTTTTCAGTTTGACATTTCAATGTCACGTGTTAATTATTATATCACATATTACATACAATAAATACTTATTAATTTTTCTATTATTTATTTTAAATAGCTTTTAAATATTTCTTTTTTTTCAATAAATTAATTCAAGTTTACCTATTCAATAAGGTAACTAATAATGTAACTGTATAAAAATCGGGCAAGATTCACACAATTTCAACATTGAAAAAATCCTACAACCTGAACACAATTTCGATTAATGACTTAATTGAAATAGTCTTAAACTCGCACATTACCTTAGAACAATTTCCTTTTCACTTAAGTGAAATTGTATCTAATTAAAACGTTCTCTTCAGATAAAAATCATACTTAATTAGTATAATTTATCCATTTCGGTGATTAAAAAAATTTGTTGATTTTAAACAATAATATAATAAATTACACCATTTTATCAAATTTGCCTGCATATACATTATTCATTATATGTTTTAAGTTACCAAGTGAACAAAAGTGTAAAAAATAGCGATTAAAATAATAAATAAATGTAATTTGATTTTTATTTATGGTCTCAAAAGTAGAAAAATATTATTTGATTCCATAAATGTTTTAATGAGTCAATGCATTTGCTATTCCTCTAAAATTCATTGTTGTGTGTTTAAACTTTCTTTGTTATGCAAGTTTCGTCGCTTAAGTTCTATAAACTTCTTTTACATAAAGAAAAAAACTTAATCTTAAATATTTTCTAGAATAAAACATCATTAATCTAACCGAATTTATTATTTTTATAAGACCATACGTAAAATGTTGGAAAAAAGAATATTATATTTTTATCGTGTTATGATATAATTGTGAAATGTAAATTTATATTAATGAGATAAGCAATATTACATAAAATCAATAATATATTATTTCATAATTTATATTTAGTATATTCATGTATATTTAAAACATTTTATATCATAATTTACTAATTTTTTTTAAAATTAACAGTGACGTATGTGATACAAACACATTGGGGCAGAAGGATAAAGGAAGGAGACACGTGACAAGGAATTTGGTTAAAAAGCAAAAGGATTGAAAGAATAGGCGTGTGATGCACAGTAAGTTCCTTCCTGCTAATTTCCCAATTCTCTGGAATCTTTTATTTCATTCTGTTTCTCATTAAACTTCCGATATTGCATTCTGCAGATCAAATTGGGTCTCTGGTGATACTGATTGGGCGTTGCTGAAGAACCACTCCACTCTGTTATTGAATTTCTGCAGAATTTTGGAAATACCCATAGTGATATATTTTCAATATACCCAACGTATATCAATTGGTGCTTTCATTGACGCAATGGCGGATAATACACGTATGCAGACTATGCAATCCACCATTAACAAACTTACGGAGCAATCTGATGGGTTCCATGAACAACTTGCAGCTATTACGCAAGCTTTAACTTTGCTCTAGGTCCAGATTACTCAAAATATAGACCCACCCCACCGACATTCGGTTTCATCTTTGCTACTCCGAGACCGTTGCGGGTGGAATTTCCTCACTTCTCTGGTAGTGAAGACATCCTACAATGGATTTATCGCGCTGAACATTTTTTTCGCATTTATGAAATTCCTAAAAATCAAAAAATGGACATCGTTGCAATGAGTTTAGACGGCAGAGCCTTAGCCTGGTTCCAGATTTGGGAAAAATTAAGCCCAGTACATGATTAGCTTACCTTATCTACTGCATTGCAGATTCAATTTGGCCCGTCCCGATTTGAGAACCCTCGTGAAGAGCTTATCAAATTGAAGTAGTTAACTTTTGTTGCAGATTATTTTGACGCTTTTAACGACTTGGCTACTCGCATGTATGACATGGATGATGCGCTGTTATTGGACTGTTTTATTGGAGGATTACATCCTGAGCTTCGCTGAGAGGTAAAATCACGATCTCCCATTTCTCTAATGCAAGTTGTTTCCTTAGCTCGCTTATTTGAAGAGAAGTTTTATCCTCACTCACCACGATGGCGCTCCACCTCGGCCTCTTCCAACATCATTGTTCAAAAAAATCCAATTCTACCTAATTCCAAACCACCTCACCAGGCAGCCACAAACATAGACACCAAGCCACCCTTACTGCCTACACCTTCAAAAATTCCTCCACTACGCAAGTTATCTCCAGCTGAGATTCAATTTAGACGTGAGCATCGTCTTTGCTTCACATGTGCTGAGAAATTTAGTCCTGGTCATAAATGCTCTGCCAAACATTATTTTCTTATTCAATCAGTGGAAGAAGTTTTGGATGATATGGACAACCCCAACACTAGTTCTATGAAACCTACTGTTGATTCTTCTGATCAATGTCAGATAACCGAACCGCTTCAATTGTCTTACAATGCTTTAACAGGCATTCCAACTCGGCGATCAATTCGTTTCTCTGGACAAGTCCATGGTTGTGATATACGAATTCTGATGGATGGAGGCAGTTCAGATAATTTTACCCACCCTGCTTTAGTCAAACGACTAGTTGTTCCTTTGTACAAAGTCTCTGATTTTCAGGTTCAGGTTGGTAATGGAGAACTACTGCAATGTGAAGGCAAAGTTCTAAACATGCCTATCACCATTCAGCAACACACCTTATATGTTAATGCTTTTGTGCTTCCTATTGCTAGTGAGGAATTGGTTTTGGGCGACATTTGGTTGGAGACTCTGGACACTCACTTAGTCAATTATAAGCAGAAATTTATTACCTTTATGTCTAATGACAAATTGGTAACTTTACAAGGCAACACCACTCCTGTGATCGAACAATCACAGTTTCATCAATTTAAGTGCATGCACTCCACTCAAGCCATTTTAGCATTGTATACCTTACAAATGCAACCACATACTACACCTATTTTGCCTCCTTCACAGCTCATTACTTCTTTAGCACCTGACTTGGCATTTCTGCTGCAGACTTATCAAGATGTTTTTCAAACACCACAGGGTTTGCATCCACCTCGTGATCAGGACCATGCTATTACTCTCCTTCCCCATATTGCTCCTATCAAAGTGCGTCCTTATAGGTATCCTCATAGCCAAAAAGATGAGATTGAAAAATTGGTGGCTGCTATGTTGGCTGAGGGTGTTATACAGCCTAGTACCAGCCCTTTTTCCTCACCTGTGTTACTTGTAAAGAAAAAGGATGGTACTTGGAGATTTTGCAATGATTATAGAGCCTTGAATGCTGCAACCATTAAGGATTCTTTTCCCATACCAACTGTTGATGAGTTATTGGAAGAATTACGAGGTGCAAAATTCTTTTCCAAACTGGATTTGTGCTCGGGCTACCATCAAATTCGAGTTCAGGAGGCTGATTGCTTCAAAATAGCTTTTAAAACTCATCAAGGCTTATATGAATGGAGAGTAATGCCTTTTGGCTTAACTAACGCACTTGCTACCTTTCAAAGTTTGATGAATTCCATTTTTGCTCCAGTTTTAAGAAAATTTGCGTTGGTTTTCTTTGATGACATACTCATCTATAGCTCTGATTGGCTCTCTCATTTACAACATTTGCAGCATGTTTTATTCATTCTTCGTCAACATACCTTGTTTGCCAAATTTTCCAAGTGTGCTTTTGGTCAAACCCACATTGAGTATCTTGGTTATATCGTGTCACAAGAACGGGTCAGAATGGATGATAAAAAAGTGCAAGCTGTCTTGCAATGGCTTGTTCCTTCTTCTCTGTGCCAGTTGAGAGCATTCCTCGGATTAGCCAGCTACTATCGCAAATTCATCCGCCATTTTGAAGTAGTGGCAACCCCTCTCACAGATTTGCTAAAAAAGGATGCTTTTCTTTGGTCTGACAGGTCCACTGAAGCCTTCCACTTGCTCAAACAGGCTTTAGCTCAGGCACCAGTCTTAGCACTACCTGATTTCTCCCAACCTTTTGTGCTAGAAACTGATGCTTCTGGTTTAGGCATAGGAGCAATTTTGAGTCAAGTTGGTCATCCTATTGCGTATTTTTCCAAAAAAATTTCAACAACAACCCAAAAGCAGTCAACCTATGCAAGAGAAATGCAAGTCATCGTGGCTGCATGGCCAAATTCCGCCATTATTTATTAGGCCATAAATTCATTATTAGAACTGATCACAAAAGCCTTAAGGAATTGCAAGCCCAAGTTATACAGACCCCAAAACAACAGAACTGGTTGGCCAAGCTTTTGGGTTATGATTTTACCATTGAGTACAAGGCTGGTAGGGAAAACCAAGGAGCTGATGCTTTATCTCGGGCATTTTTAACTCTCACCACAATTACCAGTTCTTGAATCCCTCTTCTCCAACAAGAGTTGCAACAATTACAACCTATTTCTGAATTTTCTCAAGATGAACTCCTTTCTGGTCGCTTAACTATCAAAACAGGCCTATGGTTTTGGGATGATAGGGACTTTATCTCGGCTAGTTCAGTTTTGAAAACTATGCTTCTAAAAGAATATCATGATTCTATCATTGGGGGTCATGGGGGCTGCCAGAAAACTCTCTCTCGGCTTTCAGCTCAATTCTTTTGGAAGCATATGGCAAGCTCAATCAAAGCGTATGTCAAAGCTTGTTCGGTGTGTCAACAAGCCAAATATAACACCTTACCACCAGCTGGTCTATTACAGCCATTGCCTGTGCCAACTCAAACTTGGCAAGACATTGCCATGGATTTTATTACAGGGTTACCCTTGTCACATGGTTATTTTGTGATACTTGTGGTTGTGGATTGGTTATCAAAATTTGCTTATTTCATTCCTTTACCAACATATTTTTCAGCACCTAAAGTTGCTGATAGTTTTATCCACACAGTGGTGAGTGTTCATGGTCTCCCACATTCCATTGTATCTAATCGAGATAAGGTATTTACAAGCAAATTTTGGGAGTAGATTTGTAAGCGCCAAGGCATCACAGTAGCTTGCAGCTCTGCCTATCATGTACATACAGATGGTCAGACTGAAGTTCTTAATCGTTGCTTGGAAATGTATTTGAGATGTTACACACAAGCAAATCCTAAGGATTGGTATCAATTTTTACCTTGGGCAACCTACTGCTACAACTCTTCATTCCACACAGCTATTGGTATGTCCCCTTACAAAGTTGTCTTTGGCAAGGAACCACCTTCTGTCTTACAATATGAGCCTCAATCAGGTGATACACCTTCCCTCCAAGAATAACTTCAAACCAGAGATGTTTTATTAGACTCTTTAAAACAGAATATTCAGAAGGCTCAATTGAGAATGAAAATCCAAGCAGATCATCATAGAAGGGAGCTCGAATATAACGTGGGCAATTTTGTCTATGTAAAGTTGCAACCCTATAGACAACACTCTTTACGTTTAATCCAGAATCAAAAATTATCTATGCGCTACTTTGGGCCTTTTCCAATTATAGAATGCATTGAAGCAGTGGCTTATAAGCTACTTCTTCCTTCATCCACTCACATTCATCCTGTTTTTCATGTCTCTGCCTTGAAGAAATGTGAGGGTCCACCTCAACCTGCTTGTCTTCCAGAATCCCTTATCTTAAACGAAAAAGGTTGCCCCTTACAACTTCAATCTCTCTTGGGAAATTGTATGATTAAGAAAAATGCTCAGTGCCAAGAGGAGGTTCTTATTCAGTGGCAAGGAATGACAACTGAGGAAGCTACTTGGGAGCGTTTCTCTGACAAGCAACGCCAATATCCTCACTTTAACCTTGAGGACAAGGTTCTTTTCAATGGTGGGGGCAATGATACAAACACATTGCGGCAGAAGGGCAAAGGAAGTAGACACGTGGCAAGGAATTTGGTTAAAAAGCAAAAGGATTGAAAGAATAGGCGTGTGATGCACCGTAAGTTCCTTTCTACTAATTCCTCAATTCTCTGGAATCTTCTATTTCATTCTATTTCTCATTAAACATCCGGTATTGCATTCTGCAGATGAAATTGGGTCTCTGGTGATACTGATTGGGCGTTACTCTTTCTTGTTGGACATATATTATAAGATTATACTGATAATTTCTCTATTAGATACACATGAAGAACCACTCTATTATTAAATTTCTGCATAATTTTGAAAATACCCATAGTAATATATTTTTAATATACCCAGCATATATCAGGAAACTTTTTTCAAACTGTGTGGTGGTGGGTCCCATATTTGTGTATATAATCTCACATTCAGATTGGGTTTCTTTCCGGTTCCTTTCGTTTGTTTTCACTTCTTCCGTGCTCTCATATCCGGGATGCCGTGGAAGACTATTTAAAAGTAAGTCATTATCACATTTTTCTCATCATGTTAAAGGATCTTGCATTATATTGTATCAAAATCTTTTGTAAATTCTTGGTATAATATTTTTATTTATTTTAATTTCATTTTCTTTAATAAACAACTGTTATATCTTATTTATTATAAAATAAATAAAGGATTACTACGTATTATTTTGCTCAATTTAATAAATTATGCTACAGTAATATTTGCATTTTTTCCCTGTTTTTCACAAATAATATTTTTTATTATTTTCTCTTCTAAACCATGCCATTTTGAACACAGGAAAGAAGGGAAATGCCACTGTAGAGGAGAAAGTAACATTAGTTGCATTATCATCACTAAAATTATATTTTTACATTGACTCATATATATGAGAAACTCTTGTTGCTGTATATATAATTAGTATTTTAAGTTACATGGTAATTAATTTGTGTACTTTATCTTGTTTATGTTTTGTTATTCTTAAGTTGAGTCGATACTTTATGGTAACATTTGATAACTATTTTAATAAATTTAATATTTTTTCTTGATACTAATTTCATGCATTAAGTTATTAGATATATTATGATTTATATATGGTTATATGTATTATTGTAATGGATCCAGATAGAGTGTAGGATTATTGTAGGAGCAAAACTTTCATTGATGTTTTAGTTCCTTATTGATATTTTACAGGAGAGTACTTGTTCTGTGGTAGATATTCTTATGTTTTTTGAAATCTTATATATTAGTCTATCTTGCACTTCCTGGTTTTGCAACTGTATAAGGGTTAGTGCACCTCTAAAGTGTGTCTTTTAATTTTATTTATTTTTTGCTATTAAAAAAAAATATGTATTATCACATATATTGATTATATTTTATTATTAATTAAATTTAACTATCTAGGATTTAAGAATTAATTGAGTCGAACCATGTGACTATGTGACTAGTGGACTGTGCTTGTCGTTCTGAAAATACCATTGTGAAAGGAGGAAAACATAGTGTAAGAAATATGAAACTTAAAATTTCATGTTTTAAAATATGTTGTATAAAATTGTGGGAACAGCCCACTAGTCACATGTTTGGATCCAAATAGTTATAAAATCTTTTATGGTTAGATTTAATTAATCATAATATTTATCATGTGATTGTGCATGTAGTTATAATCAAAATATGTCAAATAAGAAGAAAAATTATTAAATAATGATATAATACATTCTCAAATTTTTCTTAAACGTCATCTGAGAACACATTCTCCTTCAAGATTAAACTACGCAACTTGGGGGCTGGAAGTGGTGAGCTTGCATAATTCTGTGGTTTAGAAGTTCCTTTGGAGAACTCAAATGTCTACAATGTATATTAATTGTAATAGTTACATTTCTCCCATCCACAGTACTTTAGACGTTTTATGGCTTCTTCTGATGTCCAGCTTTCAAATATGACAAACTGACATGCAAGAAAGCATCAATACATTGCTGTTCCAGAGACGTGTTCTGCCTTCTTCCGGAAATAATTAAGAAAAATGGTCCTTTTTTAGTTTCAACCAATTCTTCTCTTTTCGAAAACCAAAGCAAATGATTCCAGTTTGCCAATGCAAGGTTGAACTTATGCAGTAATGACAGAAACTGATTCATGCTTCTTTGATACAAATGGCAGCCATGCAAAATTCTAATGTTTTTTATAAATAAAAGACAAATTCGACTATGAAATACAACATATATTTTGTCAATGCAGAAATGGGGTAAT
>Ga0209489_104010_pt1 | contig 27758 bp, 12 predicted proteins | sample SiratrowhiteBW_FD_187527 | JGI IMG/M metagenome (GOLD analysis project Ga0209489, IMG submission 187527) | Root nodule microbial communities of legume samples collected from California, USA - Siratro white BW (SPAdes) (version 2) | ecosystem: Host-associated > Plants > Roots > Nodule | place... | reverse complement strand
ATATATTAATATATATATATATATATATATATATATATATATATATATATATATATATATATATATATATATATATATATATATATATATGGTGATGATTAACAAGACACTTTCAAGTAACTACTACTTTATTGGCGAAGAGAGAGGTTCGAATGTTGACTTTGATCTCAAATGTACAGTGGGACGTTAGGAAAGAAGATAGGCTGGTGTGGGTAGGTGAGGATTCTCAGGAGTATACAATTAGGTCTGGATATAGCTTCTTGAATGGAGAGAGCTCTTTGCAGTCCTCAATGTCTTTCAAGTTGTTGTGGTGTTTAAGTGTTGTCCCTTAAGTGATTGTGGGTGCATGTAGGATATTATTGGATAGATTGCCAACTAGACTTAATTTAGCACGAACGGGAGTTCAGTTGGCAAATCCGCTCTGCCCTCTGTGCTAGGATGGTGTTGAATCCACTGACCATCTGTTCAATACTTGTAGTGTGGTACAACAAGTGTGGGATAAGTCTGACAGGTGGATTGGGAAGGTGGGTGTTAGACATCAGGTCACTCATGTCAATTTGCAGAGTTTTGTGGGCCAAAAGCTAAGCGTTAATAGAGCCTGGAAAGGGGTGTGGGTAGCCGTTGTATCGAAAATATGGAGTTACAGAAATAAGGTGGTATTTAAGGGTGGGATTGTAGATGCTGATGAAATCTTTAGTCTTTTTGGTTGTTGTGGGTTAAGTATAAGATGAAGAGAATCACTTTTTCTTATTCAGATTGGAACTTCTCTCCGGTGTAGTGCCTCTAATCTTTGACATAGCAACTTTTGAGGTATGGCTGGCTTGGATGGCCCCTTCCCTACTATGTGTGTGGATCTGTTTTTGTACTTCTTTCTTGTGTATTCATCTCCCAGGTTAATGGTGGTTATGTGTCTTTCTTAGGTGCCCCTAGTATCCTAGTTAATGGTCTGTTTAATAGAGTGTTTTTATGTTTGAATTTTATATTCTGGTAGGTGTGTCACTTAGTCCTGATTTGGATATGTTGTACAAGGATAGGAACATTTCTTAAATGCTCCTTTTATTTTATTCTTTCTTTGATGTTAAAAAAAATAACTACTACATTTGGATTTCTCATAATTAACAATACACTTTCTACAAATGTGGTAGTTACTTGAAATCTTGAGTTATTCTGTTTTTTTTTTTTTTTTTTTTTTTTTTTTTTTTTCTTTTTTTTTTTTTTTTTTTTTTTTTGTTTTTTTTTCATTCTGCCTATGTTTGTATGTAATTTTTCATTGGCAATTTCATTGTTTAAAAAACTTACAAACCATTACTGCTTAGATTTTAAATTGAGTACTTTACTTTTATTATCTGAATGTCTAAAACTATATTAATTAGATTATAAAATTTTGAATAATATATTATTTTTTTTCTTTCTAGATTTATTAATATATAAAAATTATACTTTTTATAAGCTTAATTATAAAAAAAAAAGTTGTATGTTTTCAAATATAATTTGTCTATTATTAAGTATTGCATTATAAATTTATAAAATACTAGGTTAAATGGTTATTTTATCCGTATACACGACACTTGTATCACTATTTTCTACGTATAATTAATCCTTTTCAGTACATTATATCTCTATCCATGATTTTTAAACATTATTTTAATGAAATACTAAATGATTTCGATAATTTAGGACATTAATAAACCATCATTGACACGATCAATTAGACTCAAGGTCCGGTGATGATCTTAAAATGCTTATTTTATGAGGTCAAATGAGTTTATCAAGAGTTTTCTTTATACAAGAGAATTATATGAATAGTTAAGATGAAAATGGTATTTTTTTTTATAAGTGTATTTCTTTTCTTCTGATTTTTACCTTTCCATCAAAGCATAGTAATTATTTATTTTAGAGTTATAGTTAGTTTTTATAATTAGTTATTTTTTTACAAAATGTATATAGCTAAATTTGTTCTCAAGGTAATCTCATTATATCATAGCATATTGTGATATATTAGTATAGGAAAGAATTGATTGTATGTGAATAACAAAACACACTTAAATACCTTAAGGCACTGTATCAAAAACACATGGAATAAACTAATTCCACCAAAAAAAGGTAAGAGTCTTGTTTGAATGTTTTTTATATATTCTAAGGAAAAAAGGCACTAAGCAAGTAGTAGAAAATACCCACTGAGCTAAAGCTCTCAACAGTTATCCTTGACCTTATGCTCACTGCAACTTGTGCAGTTGAAGCTTGAAATTGAAACCAGTACATGTTATAAATACTTTTAAACGAATGATTCACACAAAAAGCTTTCTCTGCAACTTGTTACTCATCCATATTGCAAAATAAAAAATAAAAAAAGTTGTCTAATTTTTCAAAATGCTTTTCATAGAATCATATCAGTGATGAGTGTTGCAAAGAGATGTTAGGAAGTCAATTGAGATGATAGTCATTCTTAATTTGAAATTAAATTGGTGCCTTGGACATCTTTCTTCTTGGACAAATCTTTCAAACTCGAAAGAAAAATATATGAATATTGACAGTAGTTAAATTTAAATGAATATATCTTTATTGATTTTGTAAAATAAAAAATGTCACTCATTTATATATTTAATTTAATTATACATTACTGTATAGCGGATAGTTCTGACCAATATAGCTCAGCAAACAATTTTCCTTTTATTATTCAAAACATAAAATTATATTAAACGTACAAGAATATCTCATCTACAAAAACAAGAAATCCAACATCTTACAAAGTCAACTCTAACATCCCAACTATTTTACAATTCATTCTCTGAAGACTTCTTAAACACATCATTAGATTCACATACTACTTTAAACACATCATTAGATTCATAGCTACTTAGAAAAGGAGAAAAAAAGTCTTTCACCTTATTAGTTAAGTATAATCATGTTCTAACTTTAATGAAGATTTAGAACCTCACTCTTACAAACTAACTTTTACACAACCATAACCAAACATATACAAATCACACAATAACTCTAACCAAAATTCTTCAAAAACCTATGTAACAAGAGGTGGTCCTTACCTACAACAACACCCTTTGAATCCAAAGCCAAAAATAATAAGTTTTTTCTGAAAAATCCTATTTTGACACCACTCTTTATATTATACTTCCATTGGACACTATATTTTATTAATAAAATATTATATATAAATAAAATAATAATATATATTAGTATTAAATGGTGTCAAAGATGAATAGTAATCTAAAAATATCACCATCCTTTTTTTTCACATTAGAACCTAAAACCCAAGAAAACAAAAAGTGTGGTGTTACTTCTTCTCCCTCAAGCAAAAAAGTACAAAAAGGCTCCTCAATAAAAGCTTGATAATTAGAATGATGTATTTTTGTCTTACTCCTAGTATAAAAGCAACATAATAGCAAAAAAATTATCCAGTAAATTTAAGAACTGGAAACTGCACTCTGGAGCTTATATTTATCTGCAATAATCAAAGTTGTAAATATATCTGCAACACAATATTTTTGGCTCAAAACATTGTGAATGTTTGTAAGCATAATAAAACATGAGCAGATGCCTTTAATGTACCTTCAGGCCTCCACTACTACTTGTTTCAGGATATTAAACCAACAGAAATTTGCAGTAGTGGAAGCCTTTGGGGTCACCAAAAGTCATTCTGTATTGAAAATCTCCATACATAGACCTAAGAAACTCATTAATTTATTTCTCAGTCAAGCACACACCTTATACCTTAATCACAATGACTGCATCATGTGTAGTCCATATTTATAGAGTGTGATAAAGACACAATATGAACATGCATCACAAGAAAATTCTCTTACTCTCTTTGCTGTGGTTTGATTCGCCAAATTTAAGATATGATTACTTTTTAGATAGAGAATAATGGACTTTAATTTCTCAAGAACCTTCATAGTTTAAAATGACAGCTCAACTAAATTCCACTAAGGTGGAGATACATAGTGCTTATTTACTTCTTATAGAACAGAATGTTACCAAAAGGGAAATATACCATCATTTGCATGATTTGTTTTTATCTCCATCAGTGGATGGCAGGTAGAATCAAATATACTGATCCTTTAATCAAAATTCATTTGCGTGTTGATTATTTGATTGGTTTGTGTAGAAGCTATCTGATTTAGTGTTCACGACTCGTGGAGAATATATATTAAAGAATGACTTTAAAGATAAAAGGAATATTAATTATACTAACAGAAACCCCCACACAAGTCAAAACTGATTGGTGATAATTACAGAATGCCACCAATTAACACTACAGATGAATCGTTTCATGCAATAATTTAACAATGGAACATTTGATAAACCACAGTGAGAAGCCATGGCCATGTGTCAACACTAATTGAAGACAAAATAACCAACGAGTATCACTACATGCAATAGGGATTTTCAAACGCAGATTAAGTTATTCCAAAAATTTATTCCTTGTACTAATTCTTTTAATCTAAAGATAAAGATAACTCCTTTTCTTTTATATATAAACAGGTTAGTTTTTTATTGATTCTTTAGTGGATTGTCAACAGATGTCAATTTTTTTCCCATTGTAGGATCAAATATTGGAGCATCTTTGCTACGTTTCAACTTCCAAGGAAGCCAAGAGCCAAATACTGCAGAATGCTCAAATTTATTGATTCATATCATTCTTTAAGAGCACGTTCCAAAACAACGAATCTTGTTCCCTCAAGTTATAATTATAAACTTGTTATTAATTATAATTTCTGCACAGAAGAAACTTTATCGTTTTAATTATTTATATTATTATTAACCTATAATCTCCAAAATTTAAAGTTTTCTTCAATTTAAACTAATTTTAAATATTGAAAAAAAATGGTACACAGTACCAATACTACTGTTTACTTTCTACATTCATTAATATATCATTGTTTTATTAATATATTATTATTTTATTAACATAAAATATTTTATTAATAAAAATAAATGTCAAACGAAAGTTTTCCGTGAATATTGGTGCGAAATAACGTTTTTATTATACAAGTTTGCATATATTGTACAGTATAATTAACCACAGGCTTGAATCCTTAATTTTTTTTAATTATGCTTCTAACTTTTATCAAATTTTAATTAATTTATACGTTTTTCATTAAAATGTAAATGAAAAATTGACTAATATGTATTTATTGTAGAATATAAACAAAGAACAGTGAACTAGAAAACGTAATAACTATTTTATTAAAAAAAGTTATAATGTCGTTTTGGTACAAAAAAATATTAATCAAAACTTTAAAAGAAATGAAATATTATTTTTCATTTTATTAAAAAATTAACTAAGTATATACTATTAAAAGTTATTTCAATAAAAAGTAACTTTAAAAAAATTATTTAAATAATTAAAATTTAGTTAACTTTTCATTTATCATCAATAAGAAATAAATAAATATCTGGAAATGTATTCTAATCCAGGTAACTCACCTTCTTTTAGAATTTGTATCTGAATATTAAGAATTTAAATTAAAGCTTAACTCGTTTTTATAAAATTTATTCATAAGGTGGGAAATGCTACTATATTTATATATCATGAATTGATCTTATCTTTAATCAGTACGAGATCTTCAATACATCTTTATCACGTCGTGATTGTTTAACTTGTGTATGGGAACTAAATATTTGTAGGTGGTGATTCGATAAGCTCATCAAACTTTATTAGAATAGACTCTAGATAAACTCTGATACGATATTAGAAAGTGAGTTTATTAAGTCTAATTCATCTTTATAAAACTAGTTTATAATAAGAGAATCCTACTCATTCCTATATCATAATTAAATCTTATTTTTAGTCTGACAAGAGATCTCATACTTTGAATAACAATATTGTAGTTTAAATTATATATCGACCATACTAAGTTACTGTTACAAACAAAGTAAAAATAACTTGCCACATATCCCAAATAGTTAAATCTTTAATTATAGACTGGTTCAGCACATAACAGTTTTAGCCTTGGTGTAGCCATACTATTTCCCTCAGGCTATGAAAATCTTTTTCTCTGCAATTTGCCCTTTGCACCAATTATGGTTATACTTCTTCTGTTGATCCACTGCCATTGCGTTGCTGCCAAAGTTGTGGAGATTGTGTTTCTGTGCTTTTTATAGTTGGTTTTGCAGATGGTATTTCCACCCCATACGCCTAATTGACAGTGATCTTTTTGCACTTAGCTAGATTTGTACTTCCTTTTATTGATTCTGTTGATGGAGACAGAGAAGCTATAAACACTGCATGAAACAGTTACAGTCCAAAGCATAGCTAACACAGATTGTGGGTTTCCCTCCTTCAATATATGAAACATTGCAGCATAGTGAAAATGATAGGTAGATGACAATTCAGAAGGTTCAATTCAGAGAAGACTAGTTCCCCCAAGTATTTCCTGGTAGTGCATACATATATGTTACATACCTTTACTTTCCTATAACCTAGGACAAATATCTAAGATTCATTTCAAATCTTAGTAAATTCATGTAATTAAGTAATTTTGTATTAACAAATAACATATAATTTTAATCTATTTTACTTTTGTTTTGTTTTTAACTTTTTTTTAATACTTTTCATCATCTATATTCTAAAATCTAAACTTTTCTTATCCTTTCTTAAACCCTAATTTTTACATTATTCTAAAATCAGAGCTTTTCACTCCTATCATGCACTCTTTACTTCCATTTTTCTTCTCAAATCTACAGAGCTCTTCACTCCAATTACATCTCTCACCAATGTCTAAGCTTATAGGAAAGGGAAAAGTACAGAATTAATCCCTCAACATCTAGGTCAAGGTCGTCTCCATTTTTTTATCAATAATAAAAAAGTTGAATTAATAAAAGACCAAAAAGGGCTGTTCTAATCTATATACGAAAAAAATGAAAAATAAAAGCAAAATAGGAAAGTCATTACAATAAATTCACATGTTCAAGGTCATCTCTATCATGTTCATAGTTCAGAAAGTGAACTACATATTGATTTGATCCTGTATGTTCCTACAAGGTTGTCTCCATGATCGTGGCTAAGAAGATCGAGGAGGTTGGAGGTGTAGTTTTAGTTTGATTTGGTTTCAAATAAATTACTCTAATCCAAGGCGTTGTCCAGGAAAAAAACTCTGATAGCATTAAGGTTAGATTTCTCCTCCTTTTCTTTTCTCACTTTCATTTCGATTAATTCTTCTATTATTTCTATCTCAGACCGATAAATCTGACAAGGGTTTGGCGGCACAACAAAGGTCTCATCATGTTGTAAGCTGTGTATGTCCATAGTTGTGGTGGTAAGGCATCAAAACCTAAATAATCTTGTCCTCTATCTTCTCATTTCTGCATTTCAGTTTCATCTCTTCTCTTATGTTAACCTTCTTTTTTTTTTTTTTATCAGCAAGAATTGTATTAAAAGAAGATTTTTGGATATTTCAACCTATGTACGCCAGTAAGAATTGCATTTTTTCTTTCTTGTATAGTAGTTTTGGTTCTTTTGTATTGTACATGTGTTTATTTTGAGATTTGAGATCATGGTCAGTGACATACTATTATATTGAGATTGGTTTACAAGGAAGCTACAAAAGTTAGTATTGAAACAGAAGCGTCTTTATATTTGATTAATAGTTTAGTTTAGTTTCTTTTCTAATAAGTAGACTTTTTAGTATTACCATTAGGTATTTTACCTTTTTTTGTTTTTATTTTTTTTTCTACTAAGCGATTTTGCTTTGTAGTCCTTTCTTATTTTTTCACTAAAAAAAAGTGTGCACCAGTGAGGCTAAAATTGGTTTTGGAACCCTAAACCTCCGTCTGTTTACTTCACCCCTCAATGACGTATTTCCAAATTTGAGTCCCCATGTAATCTACCATAACATCGTATACAAAAAACAGTACAAGTTTAATATTTCATACAAATTGCATAGAAAAATCTTCCATCAAAAATTGTCTCACTTTTAACTTTCCCTATATGAGACCCTTGGCTCCTGATATAGTAGTCCCTTTACTCCTTAAAACACAGTTATCAGCTTTTAAGATCACAAGCTTCTCAAGATTCCAGTGTAGAAAAAAGCTCCACGTACTATTTGATAGCTGTGTTGACAGTATTGTGGTGCTTCTGACAAAATTTTCTGATACCAAAGAGAGCCACGATGAAACTGCAATAATTGCTAAGTAATAACACATCGAATTCAAAGACTCACAATTATGATAAGAAATACATGAGAAGTTGTTTAGTGACCTCAGCAGCTTCCACAGCTTCATGTTTCTCGATGTTTGGATCCATCATAAAATGAAGTAGTGGAAGCCTTTGAGGGTCATTAAAAGCTTCTCTATATCCGAAGTATTGTTTTCTTCAGATCCTATAAGTTATAATGTGAATACCTATAGGCTATATATAGAGTGTTCACGAAAATAAACCACTAATTTCACTGTTTATGGTTCTGATTCGCCACGAATAATAAATATGAATGGCTAAGAACCTACTTTTCTAGAATTACAGTTCACCCCAATTCCACCAATTTGTGCTTGTTTGCTTCTAACATAATTTGTTACCAAAGTGGCAATATGATATCTTTTGCATGAATTATTCTTATCTGCAGTTGACAATGAATAGCTGAAAAAAGGTGCATTATTTGACTGTAATTACCAATAATTTGCAATTTGATGATTCAATAGGTTTACTCACAAAGGCTAGCTTTCCACGAATTTATAAAGTGTAGATTAAAGAGTTGCTTTATGCAGAAAAGGAATATTATACACAGAAGAAATTCATCCCACAAAAAAGTCAAAACCAATCAAAAGTAATCACAATATGCCACTGAAACAGTTTCCATTCCATTTCGTGCAAAGATTATAGTACGGTTTGTCTAGTTGCCTTTCAGTCTCTTGGTTGCACTCATTGAAAATTTTGTTCAGTAAAATTTAAAACGTCTAGAAGTAGTAGATTATCCTCGGTTAAAGCGAGAATGGTACAAGATCTTAAATAGCTTTTAAACTATATAAATATATAAATAATACCTTACAATAAAGAGTTATCTTAAAATTAGAATTCAGAATTTGCTAGTAAAATAGATTTTGTTATTAAGTTTTAGTCGAACCACATAAATTTTTTTATATTATTTTTTCTATTTGCCTTCTGATCTTACTATTTTTTTTATTAGTCAATAAATTTAGATTTATTCCCTACCATTCATGACATGTATCAATTAATCAACATTGAGAATAAACTTTTAAAATATAAATTTTTTAATGCTAGTGTATGTTAACAAGAGAAGTGACAAATTGGTATATTTACTTTTATTTGTTTGATGAACTTTTTATGCTAATGCAAAGTGTGCCTGCGGTTATAATTGAATTCATCAAATCTAGCAATCAAACCAACTACAAAGCCTCAACCAGGCCCTATATTCTTTGTTGGGAAATTCCTTCTTGCACTCTTCATTTACTTCCTGCACCCCATACAAAAAGAAAATATCTTACGTGTTCCTGGAAATTCATATGTAAAGGCAAGAGGGTTTTAGGTGACAGCCACTATGCTGTGTTGACATAGGTGTTGTGGAGGTCATTGTCGTCAGAGATGTGTGTTGGTGGAGATGAATGTTGTAAGATTGATCAAGGTACAACTAGCTTATAATAACAACGGGATATTTCATAACTAATCTTATTATAGAATCATAACAGAATAATAAAATACATTCTAACTCTCTTGTTTAGAGTTACAGAAGATTTGATTGCAGGTTTTTTTTTTTCATTTTCGGAAAGGAGATATCAAAAGAATTACATAATTTTATTTCCATAAGCTTTTCTTTTTCATTTTTGTAGTTGTATTTCGAAATGACTTTTCCAAAAACAAGTTTTTAAAAAATACATTCCAAAATTCAAATTGAACTTTCGAAAGCAGCATTCTAAAATTCATTTTTACACCTATCAAAATTTATTCTGAAAGTCATTTTTACATCTTCAAAATTCATTCTGAAATGTTAATTTTGAAAACCGTGGTGAAAGTCATTTTTACATCTTCAAAATTCATTCTGAAATGTTAATTTTGAAAACCGTTTTTACATCTGCAAAATTCATTCCGGAATGTCAATTTTTAGTCATTTTTTCACCTGAGACATGTATTTTAAAAATATGATGGGGGTGCAGGAAGTAATCGCGTCTTCGTTGCTACCAAATCTCAACATAAAACCACTAGAGTCCATTCATATTTTTAGACATTTAAAAACATATGTTTGGTTAACTTTTTTATATTTAAGGCTTCAAAGTCTGGTGCTGAGTATTTCAGGAGTATATCTTAGGTTATTTTTGTAACTTACAATGTTTGTTATGACATATATAGTGAAATTGGATTAATCGCCAGCTTTCACAATTTTTTTTTGTCAAAAAAGAATGACATAGAATAGTTCTTTTGAGGATACGATAAAGATATCCCAATGATCTTCATTAAATGCTTCCTTACCCAAATCAACAAGATCAATCTTCTACTCAAACAAGTGTAGTTGTCAAACCTTTAGGTTCTTTTAACAAATTAAAAAATTTAGAATTTTTGTTTACATGATTTGTTTGAAAAAAAAAAAATAGTGAGTTATAGAGTAAATAGACTTAATGTGCGTGTGATTATCAATGTTGTTTAATTTGTTTAATAATTCCGTATTATATGAACATTTATTCACAAGTTTGATGACAAAACATTCCAGAAAAGTTTAAATATATTCTGATAAACATCTGCGTTAAATTTGTTGAAATAAGCTAAAATTAACTTATTAAAAAGTTACAAATTATTTTAGCAAAGTGATTGGTCTCGTAAATATAACCTTATACATACATATATTATTAATGGATTAATTTTCCAAAACAATATATAGTTTACAATGTTTATACATCGTTATCACTACACCTCATATTGATATTATCAATGACTTGGCATACTCATCAGCTAAATAATATTCTTTGAATTCCTACCCACTCACCTTATCACATTTATAATCAACTTTTATTTTTTAAGGGTCTGTCATAGCATGGTATAGATTTGATAGATTTATATTTAATTTCTCTAAAATTCATTTTTTTTATTGTTTATAAATATTTTAATCTATGTAGAGTTTGTTTTCTCAAAAATATTATTAAAAAAAAGTTATAGTTATATATATTTATATGTAGCAGGTAACCGACTCACTAATTAAACAATCGTAGCACTAACTTAAATATGTATTAGTTTGACGTGTTTAAATAAATATTTTTAATTGTAAAGTAGTAGTGGATAACTTTTACAAGCAAAGTTTTTAAATGCTTTTTTGGAAAGGATTTGAATATGGTCATTCAAATCTTTTAACTGCTTTGAACAAATGCAAAGTTTTAATTTTCAATTTCCCAAGTTTGTCAACCCTACCTTTGATCCAGAAGGGAAAACAATAAATAAATAAATAAATCGGTGCAAATAAAGATTATTTTATCAAAAGAAATTAAGATAAATGAGAATTTTTTTAATATAATATTATGGTTTAGTTATACTTTTTTATTCTCCAATTTAACAACCTTCGTCGTAGTCTATGTTCAAAAAATCAATCAAACTCCTTACATTATAAAAGTGACTCAACTATGTCATTTTGGTTAAATTAGTCATCATGTTTGTAGCTAATTGTTTACATGTAGAATTAGAAGAAATCATCTTATTTTTCTTGACTTAAATTTCAAAATTATAATTTTTATTATATTACTTGAAATTGGTGATGTCACAATTTCATGGCGCCTTCGATACGCAAAGAGGCATTTAGTTCCCACATCTTAGGGTTGTGACTATCACCAATTTTAAGTGCGATCATAAAAACCTAATTTACATAAAGCCACGCGAAAAGCAAATAGCGAAAAGAGGCTTCAGGGATGAGAATTTTTGTTGTTCGTGGTTTGGGCACATCTCTTTCCTTTTATTTTATATGATTTAATATTATTTTTCTTTGTGAATCAAAGTAGAGGGGTAGTGACGAAGATTAGTGACGTCAAATATAAGTTTAGTTCATTGGTTGACCTAAGGTTAAACAAATTGTAATTTAAATTAAATTCGATATCTTTTGACTTAATACGTTTATTTCACAATCTAAATAGAGGTGGACTTGGTCGGCATATAAATTTATAAATTGAGCTGTTTTATAAAATAATATTTATATTTGAATTAAAAAAATGTTATTTTAAAATATATATATATGCTGTAATTTATATATCATGTAAAATAAAAAAATAATTTTGTTAATACAATTTAAATTTTAAAAAATATTTTTTCTTAATTTTTAATTTATTTTTCAAAGTGAAGCCAAATCTGTAGTTAGTCCCACTAGAAAGCAAACATACGTTCTAAATCATCCCATGTATAGACTCAAATTTCAAACTATATTCATTTAACACATTTTTTTAATCAAAAGAAAACTAACTATGCATTAAAGTTGAAGAAAGTTTTTATACCTGTGTAACGTTCTATCTACGCAACTTTATGCAGACCAAAGATTCAAAATAAACCATATTCGTGAAAATTGTTATCTATGAAAAGAATACCATACCTTCAACTTTTTACATTTACGCATAATGAAGGGAAAAAAACAAAAATAAGAGAAAGGTTTTTTAAGAAAATGAGAGAAAAAAAGTTATTGCAGAGTATGGTCAAATAATAAATCAATTTAAGGGTTAAAGCACCTCTCAAATATTTTTTTATTAATCTATTCTTTATTGTTGATAAATAAATAAATAAAAAAGTAGCAAATAATGTTCTAGCTTTTTTTTAATAATATGAAAAAACAAATACATGATAATTTCTTTGGTCCTTGCATTATATGTAGTGAATTTTCAAAAACTATTTTACGGGAATCAAAATAAATATATAAAAATTTTAAGAATGTCAAATATACAAAATATACTAAAATTAAAAGAAAATATATATATATATATATATATATATATATATATATATATATATGAAAAAAAATTCAACAAAAGCTCCCCAACAGATCTGGAGTGCATTTCATCTATTAAATATGTGTTTTATTTCCTTAATTATGGCAACTTTCTATTTCTTTGTCAATAGCGAAGCTTCATTAGGAAACTAATTGACCACCAATTATTAGTTTCAATGGTTTTCTTTTTCACTAGATTTAAACTTTATACCTTACTTTGAAGGACTGAATCATGTACCACTTGTTGGTATCTAGATGTATTTCAGTATTTTTTTTTATTAATTGCATGAAATTAACAACTAGGCCTAAAATTGTTATATTTATTTTTTCGTAGGGAATATTTTGTCCTCTCCACAAAAACTTCATAGAATTATTCTATTTAGATGAATTCTAACATGCATTCCATATTCTTCTTTGGTCCACATTCTTTGCCCTCCACCCACATCACTTTCAATTTCTAGTGTGACAAGTGAGTTATTTATGAGTAGCTCTTCAATCCACGTTCTTCTAGTGTGATAATTTTTTCATAAATTTTTGTAAATTAATTTATCATATTTAAGTCTAATTTAATAACCTTAAATAAATGAAATGAAAAAGTTTAAGGAGCATTGTTCTGTGAATGGAAGATGGGCTGGTTTTGTCGGCGAGAGTAAAGGCTGGTTCTGGAGTGCGATCGATTCGTGGGGCCCACTTGATGCTGATAGTTAATTCCGTTACGTTACGGACACACTGCACCAACCCACCCAACGGCGTCGTTTCTGTTGTTCTTGAGGGTGCTTTTCGTCATTTTCTATTTCGCATCAAAATGAGTACGTGTTGTTGCTTATTCCTCATAATGTCATTATTGCTTTGCTTGCTTCCTCGTAAAAAAAACGTGCAGCTTTCTTTCGCCTACGGAACCTTCTTCACACACCACAAAATCTTGTTCTGATGTAAAATATTAAAAGATATAACTTTTTTTTCTTTATTTCTATATTAACTTTTTATTTATTTGAAACATATTATATATTTCCATTTTCTATATATTATAAGGCATTTCTTGTAATTCAAGAAACACGCTACATTTTTAACTCGTGTAAGAAAGACTCGTATTTGTAAGTTTCTTAAGTTTGCAAGTAACTTTATTTATGCTTTTTGTGATTTACACGACATTGTTTTACAGGATATATAATTTAATATTTTTTAAACAAATTAATGTACTAATTTTATAAATTGAAAATATGAGCGGGGGAAAATATTGAGGTTAAATTTTAGGAGATATTAGCATAAATGGTTTTATAATATGTTATAAACATAAAAAAAAAAAAAAAAAAAGGTAAGGATCACATGCACTTCAAAAAAACCTTAGAAAATATTAGTGCAGATTACTTTTAATTAAATTAAGAATTACGTCCGTTCTGCGTTTACTTGTATTTCAAAAACTTCCGAATTTAATATATATTAAACAAGTTGATTCAATCAAGCATTATTATTATTTTTTATTTTAACATAAAATAATATATAAAGTTGTTGTGTAAGACAAAAACTTAATATTTATTGCATGCGTTTAAATAACATTACTAGTCACTTTAATATAGCATTATTGACTTGGTCTGAATGGGATATACAATTTAATACTTTTATGGAGAGAAAATGTGTAACCAAATAATTTATAAAACCCCGATTCTATCGTTATCTATGCATTCCTAACTTCTAGTTATATTTTATATCTTAGTTAAATTAAATTAATCATAACACGCCTTAAAATAATTTATTATTTACCAACTCGAAAGTTGACCTAAAAACACTATTAAAAGCAAGTATTCTTAATTCAATTTTCAGATTTGTATATAGACACAAGAATGCTAAAATTTGTATACATTTAGTCATGTGGGATTTGTTTTCTCACACATGTGATTATTAATTCAGTTTTAAATATTGCATGTAAATATATGTAAACATATTTGATAATATTTGTGCATGGCTGGCTGGAAGATAACTCATATACCTACCAACAAATCCTGATATTGTTGAGAAATAATATTATTTCATAACCATGTGGTTTATAGTTTAATCTTAAATCGTACATGAAAAATATATTCATTTTAATAATTTCTCTAAATTATTTTTAATACCTTAAAATATTAATTCTTAACTTTTTTGCTTATGACAATGCCTAACACTTTGTTTGTTATAAATGGAATACAGAAGAAATAAGGCAAAAAAAAAAATAAATAAATAAGAAGTGAAACTATGAGAACTATGTATAGAAAAATCATGTGAGACTCACATATTAAACTTTCACTCAAAATTGTTTGTATGCTGCATACTCTAGATAAATGACATACTCAATTGTTTTTTAAAAACACACATACTCCATTATTTCAGGCTATAATTATTTATTTACACAGTAAAAATAAAATTACACTCATTCCCTTAAATTATTTATATTTCAAAACTCATAACTGATATGTTTTGTCTAATTTTGTAATGATTATGACTTCTCCCTTTCATAATATAATAGTAATAAATATAATAAATAACAATGATAAAAATAATTATTTATTTTGAAGTTAATTAATTGAAAATTAACTTTCATACAATTTTTTTATATTTATATTTTATTTTTACCTATTTCTTTTTTTGTCTTCATATTTTTTCAAACACACAGTTTAAGTTGACTTCAACAGTTTTGCTGTATTATTCAATCCTTTCGGTGGGTCAACATCACTGGATTACCATAACACATAATTAATCAATATTAACTATTTCATAATTACATTTGGTACAGTATTTTTTCAGTTGAAATCTATTAATTATAATAATAGCGATAACAATGACTCCTTCATTTCGAAACAACAGTTTTTTTTTTCTTTTTTTCTTTTTCCTGAAACGATAGTTTTTTAGATTTTTAAGTTTTTTTGTCTGTAACTTCTCTTACACATAGTTGAGTATAATTAATTACCATTTATATTAAAAATATATGCAAAATAATTGAGAATTTTTAAAGATATTTTTGACTAAAAGTATGTTAATTATTTTTTTAATAAGTGTTTCATAATTTTAAAAAAACTATTATTGGAGAAGGAAAGAAGTAATAATGGAAAAGATATATAAAAATAATTTACTGGTGAAAGTGAGAGAACAAATGGAAGGGAATAAGTGAAAACAAAAATGGTTTCGGTAGGAAAGAAACAAGTAAAAAGATTTTTTTTTTTAAAAAAAAAAACGAGTGAACACATGAAATCATGTATGAAACAAAAATTGAATAAGTTGTGACTATAAAATATTTGGATTGAGTATTTAGTAATAAATCAAAAGTTATGTTTAATAATCAGAAACTTGACCTATATAAATCAACCACAACCAAAAAAAATACTAATCTAGTTAAAGTCAACTATTGCATGTGTGTCTTTTCATTTTTTGTGCATTCTTTTTATTCATGTTACAGAAATTTTATTTTCTCATACGCCAAAAGATATGATTTCTAAGAATTGCGAATCCTCAAAATTATGATTTCTAAAAGTAATTAAAGTATAAATAATTTAATTTTAATTTCCATAAATTGAAAAGTAATATAATTTTAAATAAATTTTTTATTTAACATAGGAAAATTATATTACGGATGAGGATATTTTCATTAAAAACTGGGTTAAAAAATCACCCTTAAACAAAAATTCATGTGAATGTTATTCTTTATTAGTAAAGTAAATTAAATGTGGAAAATATAACTTTCCAACCTCAAATTACCATAAACTTAAAATTTGCCTTCCACAAAATATGTACATTCAATATGATTTTTTCATCTTAATAATTATTGAAGAACAGTAATAATAAATAAAAATAATCATAATAATAAATAACAACAATATATTAAATATAATAACAATAATAAATTTAATATTAACAGATCATAATTTAATAATTTTTAATGAAATAATCTAAAAGAAACACTTTTATGTTATTATTATTATTTTTCTCCATCACACAATTCTAACTTTGATTCTATTTTTACGTGATTCTTTGGTATAAAACAAGTATTAATTCTTTGATATTTTTGATTTTAACATTCACTTCCACTGTTTCTTTTACAAAAAGGAATAGTGGAAGTGAATAGTTTTGACAGAAGAAGCCGTTGTTGTGGAATTGGAAAAGAATAAGAAGAAGGTTCATAAATTGTCGCGAGCAGATTGAGATTGGTCTATGAAATTTCTTGTTCTTAGAAGCATCTGAGAAAGCAAGAAAGAAAGTAACAAAAGGTAAACACAAACCTACTCAACAAGAAGAAGAAGAGGAAGAAGAAGATAAGATCAAAGCACAACAACACTTGATAAGAAAGAAAGTGGAAATTTTGCATCAGAAAAGGACACACCCCACACCTTCCCTTTCCCCCGCTTGCGCCATCTTCTTTCTCACTCACCCTTCAAATACCAGCAATGCCTCTGCCTCAATCTCAATCCCCATTCTCTTCCCTTCACTGAAACTCTCCTTTTACCATCGCCTCAGCAATGGAGGACTCTCCCTGCAATCTTCAGAGACTCCATTGCTCCGTCAAGAACTACGATTGGGGTCTCCCTGGTCGCGTCTCCGAGGTTGCCAGACTCCACGCGCTCAATTCCGCGTCTGGATTCAACGCGGAGGACCCTTACGCCGAGCTTTGGATAGGTACCCACGATTCGGGTCCTTCCTTCTTGGCCTCCAATGGGGTCTCCCTCAAGTCCTGGATTTCCGACAACCCTGATGTGCTCGGAGAACAGGTTCTTCTCAAATGGGGTTCTGATCTCCCTTTCTTGTTCAAGGTATATCTCACTGATCCCTCTTTCATAATTGTGTCTGGGTGTGTAACTGGGTGTTTCCGTTTTGGAAAAAGATTGAATCTTTTCAGCGCTTTACGTTTGTTAGGTGCTGTCTGTGGGAAAGGCTTTGTCAATTCAGGCTCACCCTGATAAGGAGTTGGCTAGAATTCTGCATAAGTTGCATCCGGATTTGTATAAAGATGCGAATCACAAACCGGAGATGGCTCTTGCAATAACTAATTTTGAGGCTCTTTGTGGATTCATCACTCTCAAGGTACCACTCCATTCTTTTGATTATTATTATTATTATTGTTATTACTAGGTTAAGTTATTCATTTGTTCTCTGTAGTTGTCTCCCTAAGTTCAATAAGTCTAAATCTTCATCTTCAACCTCCCACCCACCGTCCTACCACCCTAGTTCCTTTGATTGATAAATATTAAATTTTATATTTGCAAGATACTATTTACTTTTTTTTATTTAGTATTATCTTTATCAATAAGTTGGAAACTTTACACGAAGATTACCACAAGAATATAGCATTACTCTTTTAAGTGTTGGTTTTTGCATGCAAGGAAAGTTTAATTCTGACACATAACGACTTAGCTAATTTTGGCTCTTGCTGAGGTTTTTTGTGACAGTATAAAGTATCAACAATAAGCTACAAACAAAACATTGTGGAGGGACCGGACCATAAATTTAAAACGGGAACAATTAGAAACTAAATGAATAAATAACCTTTTTATTATTTTTTTAGTTCTTGGTACGAATATTATGAGAATAACTGGTTTAATTTTTCATAGACTGTTAAAAAAAAATACCTTTTTCTATATCAGTATTGTGTTTTCCAATTTTAAATGGGTGTTTTGAGTTTGATTTGAGCCTTATATTATATGGCAGAAAACTGGATAGGGTCTGCCTGGATTTTCTGTCCTAAATATTGTCATTGATTGTAAATACATCAGAAATTTTTAATGCTTCCGTTCGAGAGTTTGATGTGTTAAAAACCACTTTTTGAAAAGTTAAAAATATTCAGTATTCATGGACTTTGAGTGATTGGATAAGAACTGCCTACCTGTTAGGTACAATCCCTGTGATGTGACTGAATGTTCCTTCTGCTAACTTTACTTTCGTTATTATGTCAATTACGATTCCACTTCTTCACGGGCTTCTTTCTGATGCAATGCAACCTGTGATAGCCAACCAAACAATTAATAGAGAGCAACATGTAAAAAAGAATCAAATGATAACCATTTGAATGCATAAAAGTTGAAAGTGATAGGTATAGGACAAATACTGGAAGTTTGATTTTCGTTTTATTATAGATCCGTTAGTGTCGCACTGCCAAACCTCAGTTATGTTACTTTAATTTAAGGTTTTCACGGGAGTGGGTTTGGTGTGGGGATCTGACATTTATTGTTATTTATTTATTTTTGTTTACATGAGTTATGTGATGAATATTCACTTGTTAACTTTTGAGGCTGCCGTGATTTATTTCTGTAATTCTTTAAGGTGGAAAATGAATTCAGCATTTTTGTTAATTGCATAACTCAAGCCTTAGAAAGTCTATTTGTTTGATCATGCAAGATGAATGCAATTACAGAGTTATACTTGAAAACCAAGAATCTAAGTCGAAGAATATATTTTTGAGATTTACCAAATTGTACTTGAAAACCAAAAATCTCAGCCGGGGAATATTTTTTGTAGTTTGACACAGAATGGGATTCTGTATTTTTAATCATGTCAATAATTATGGGAAAAAAATTCCTTGAGTGGTTTTTGTAGATAAGTGTTTTTTTCCTTTTTTTTTAACTTTTTCTCTAATGTTATATCTTTCTAGGGGTTAGGAATTGTGCTAGATGCCAGGACATTATTTACTTGTTTGCTTTGATGATTTTTTAGTAAATGAGCAATCTGCCTGTTTCTTTTTAGGAGCTCAAGGGTGTGCTTCATTCTATTCCTGAAATTGTGGAACTAATTGGTGCTACAAATACAAACCTGGTCTTACAAACTAATGATCTGGATGGTGAAGAGAAGGTGAAACCTGTTTTGAAGGCAGTATTCACCGATCTCATGTCAGCTACTAAAGAGAGAGTAACTGATGCAGTAAACAGATTGACAAGTCGTCTGCTTAAGGAGAATGAGGTTTGTTCGATACATGCACTTGGTTTTACGAGTTTAGCATATGCGGGAATCTATCATTCTGGTTTTACGTGTCAGGAAATATGTGGCAATTTAAGTCTGTTCTAAGGTTCACATAATCTCATGGTCAAAAGTAATGAATACAATACAAACTTTATTCTGCAACCACATATTATCTCTATTTCTGATCCTCTCTGTATTATGTTCTAAGGTTCACCTTCTTGTTTCATCGTTAATATAATAATTATTTTCTTTTCTTTCCTTTTTGTTGAATTATTATTCCAACATAATTAATACCATATTACTATGCTTTTCCGTCAGGTGAGGCAGTTGACAGATAAAGAGCAGCTGGTGCTGCGGTTGGAAAGGCAATATCCTTCTGATGTTGGTGTCATAGCAGCCTTCTTTCTAAACCTTGTAAAACTCAATCCCGGTGAAGCTTTGTTCCTGGGGGCAAATGAACCACACGCATATTTGTCTGGGGAGTGCGTTGAATGCATGGCAACTTCTGACAATGTTGTGCGAGCTGGCCTAACTCCCAAACACAGAGATGTCCAGACCCTTTGTTCTATGCTCACTTACAAACAGGTAAATGATGCATCAAAGCTGTTTCTAGATCTTTTCATTCAGATATTCAGTTTACTTTAAGTAATTTACTGTTCCCTTTGGTTCTTTGATAGGAATTCCAATAATTGCTTGTTAAACCTTGTATTTATCACTTAGCTCAGGCACTTCTCAGTCTTTTTTTTCTTATTTGAATTTCATCCTGGCTATGGATTGATCCATATTGGTTACTTCTCTCATGTTTCTTTTATCCTTGGCCTTCACCATGCCACATGGATTGCTTGGTTGATTATTGTTTGTTAAGTATTGACTCAACACGAGCATGCCTACTAGTAGTCATGCGTATATAGTTGAAGACTGAAACAAATTTTGAGGGAAGATGTTGGTTCGAAATGATCACTCAGTAAGTGGCATGAATACATGAGATTCTATGTTTGAGGCCATTTTTTTCTCTATTTTCTTACAGGGTTCTCCTGAGATCTTGCATGGAGTTTCTCTTAACCCATATGTAAGTAAATATACCCCACCATTTGAGGAATTTGAGATTGATCGATGTATTCTTCCTCAAGGGGAAACAGTGGTGTTTCCAGCAGTTCCAGGTCCTTCCATATTTTTGGTGACTGTTGGGGAAGGAAATATGAATACAGGATCACCCGAAGGGCACGTAGTCACCGAAGGTGATGTTCTTTTTGCAGCCGCTAACACTGAGATTAGTGTTACTAGCGCATCCGAGTTGCATCTGTATAGAACAGGGGTAAATAGCAAGGTTTTTCAGGCTTCTTAACCTTCAGCACAAGGGAGTGAAATGATGCAATTATGTGCTGTGTGGAATAGAAACAGTTTAGTGTACATGCAAGAGTAAAAAAAAAAATCAACAATTGAGTCTTAGAGAGAGAAGTTCTTTATAGAGAAGTGGGTTGTCCATTGTCATTCGTTTGTTGTTCATAATAATGCTCTTTAAAAGTTTCCTTTCCAGGGTGTATTCCTATTTTACTTTATATCAATAAACGAAGTGCCTACAAGTATTCTTTTTGTATTAGTATTCTGAATAGACTCTTATAATGAAATTGTTTTGCATATTTGGATTTTTTTCAATTAAGATTAGAAATCACACTAAAGGGAGGGTTAGTGGTGTTTTTAACGTCTGAAATATTTTCACCACAGCTATCTTTTCAATACGATGGCAAGTTAGTGAGAGTCAATACTAAGAAAACAAGTGTATCAGGATGCTCATAAAACTGCAAATATTTATATGAATGATGGAGATTGGATATCTGGATCCATGTATTTAACTCAAATTATTACATTTTTTCTAGGACCTACCTTGAAGATTAGAACACCTTCAACATTATTACATCATTTCTAATTCTTTGAAGGAAGATAAATATTTGCATGCTCCGAGCAAAATGAGAAAATGAAGCACATGGTTTCCTTTACTATGTCTTGCTTCTTACTTCAAATCATTTAGCCATGAAAGAATAACTTTGGCACCTCTCTCCCACGCAACATCCAACATCATGTCATGAGCAACTGCTTCAACGCATACTGGTGACACACCATAAAACTTTGCTGTTTCTTTGAGTCCCTCTACGTCCTATAGTATAACCAACGAAAAAAGCATTCGCTGACAAAGTTAAATCAATGTTTCAGAATTATTGGTAGAGAAGATAACAGGGCAAGGATAACTCAATGAATTGACAGTATCTTGGAGGAGGAAGAAGCAAGTAGTTACTTGAATTAATTTTTAGACATAAAATTACCACAATGAAGTCATCCTTTGCACCCACAACAAGAATTTCAAAAGGGCAGTTTGGCACAGAAGGAACTGGAAGAGATGCATTCAGCTTTCTTAAATCAAACATCGGCATCCTCGAACTTACTTTCATTAGCTCTTGATATCTGAAATATTAGAACACGGCAAAAAGGCTTCAGGACTTTAAGATTTAAAACCAACAAAAATAATTGAGGGTATCACGATCATATTGTTGAAAATCACCATTTTGGTGCCATATGTCTCACTCTGTTAAATATTATTAACAGGAGTGCATTCCGCAATATGTTGATCAAGAGTTGAAGTAATTATGATTATTAAAATGCATGAAACTGGTTCAAGCTCATTGACATTATTATTAACGCACCACCCACAACGTATATATGCCTAAAAGCCATGAATAAGAAAGAAATCAAATTAACTTTAGAACCAAGTTTGTAGTTGAAGTGTGGAATAAAAAATTCACTTTTTGGCAAGCTAGTGCTGAGTTGCTGACTAGATCTTAATAACAACAAGCACGCGCCTAAACATCAAAAGCATTGGAAATAAATGGGAAATAAGTTGCAGAATTAAATTAAACCCAGCACCTGTTAACCTTATCACCACTTGAGTTGAAGTGTGAGCTTAAACAAACTTAAAAGATCAGTAACAATTGTTAATTTTGTATCTCCTGACAACGGACAGGACAACTAAATATTCGGAAAGCTGAACCAGGATCAAAAACGTTAAAGCATGATATTAATTTAAATAAAGAGTAAGTGGTAGGATATTTAACAGAAAAATGAAGTTAATGTTCAACAACTCAGCATTTTTATGTTTATGGGGTATTTATAAACACAGCTTGAACTCCTACAAAATTCGACATGAATTCAGGATTTTTAAGTTCATCTTTCAATAATAAACATTCTTTCCCTGTTCACATTATTTGAGAATACTCTAAATAATTTTAATGACAGTAAATCAAAGTGTTTTCCAACTAAAAAAAAGTTAAACATGTTCATAATTTTGAGGTTCACTGAATTGCATAGCCAATTCCTTGCTTTATCTCCTGCCTCTGCCCTGTTACTAAGCTCGGGTCATAACTACCAATGTTTTGGTACATGACAGAACATGCTGTTCATTAAATCATTACCACAATCTCGTAAGTAGTAACAAGCCATTGATATATCACTAAGAACCACCTTTCCATTTGAAATTGCAATGGAAATGCTCACGGAGGAATGGTTCAAGGAAATCAAACCTTTTAACAACATGATCCTCCATAGTGGCTGAGAAAAATGTCTCCTTACAAAGGGGAAGAGAGGTCTGAAAAGCTTTTGCTGCCAAGCTGCGAGTCACCTATCAGGTGGTGTATGCATATCAGAAGATAAACACTGGAAAAGTCACATTCTTCAGAAAATTAAGTTCAAATACCTTGAAGGCAGTAATAGGCTTGGATAAGATATATCGCCAGACTATCCCACTAATAAAATTAACGAAGAAATATCAGCCAGTGCAGTCACAGTTAAAAGGTTCATCTTTCTCTCTTAAATAATATCAAGAACATAATTGAGAGTTTAGTTACCTATTACCAGAAGGAGGTACAGAGCAAACAAGGCAAGCTCCTTTAAGCTTTGGGAACAAATCTTCTATTTACAGAATCAAGCTCAAATGAATTAGCATAATGAACCAAAAATGAAAAATTATCAGAAGGGAATAGAGAGTTTTGATACACACCAGCAGCCCAGTACACATTGTACAAGTTGCATGGTTAGAGGATAGTAAATAAATCCTATTTTATCACATTTTTTTTTATCAAAAGTTTACTCTTTTAAAACTTTGCATCCATGATAGAATTCTAAAATATACCACATGTTTATTTGGCAACATTCACTACCTAGTTCTCATCAGGTGCAAATAATTCTAAACAACTAATCAATAGTACCAACGTAAAATTCAGAATCATCTGATTTAACCATTTTCAACAAGTTAACAAATAAGCCAGGGTGAGAAAGCACCTTTGAGATTGACACTTCCTAAATTGGAAATATAATATTGAACAATAAGTCCTCCAAATGAATGTCCAACCAACACCGGCGGTGATCTAATATTTCGACAGATAAAATCTGCAACATCTCTTGCGTGTGTCTACTGCAAAACATGATACAAACAGGAAACTATATAAGAGTATATGATCATATCCATCACGAAATCTGCCCAAATTATCAAATAAAGGTTAATATATAAACAGAGCTTAAGCCATTTCATCCTAGAAGTATTATTCTTTCTCAGAAAAGAACTAATTAAGTAGCCCTAGCAGTACAAAACAAGCAATCACGTTAAGTAGTTTTCTAAGTCCTAAGAAAATTCTTCACATGAAATTCATCAACTTAAGGACTAAATTGATAGATATTCAATGCTATGAAGATTACTTAAATAGTTTTATTACCTTAAAGACTACTTATGAAACAAAGTAACATTTACGAGTCTCAATTGGTGGTTTATTCTATTAACAAATCTCCACTAGAAAAGGAAGAAGTGCACACCTGAAGTGTACCGGCAACAGAATCGGCAGGTGCATCACTTTCACCCTATCCAAGGAGAAATCAAATCACCACCAAAAGATAACATATTTGAAAGTGCATATAGATAACAATACCGTTACAGTTAAAAAAAATCTCAATATCTTCACACTGAAACTACCAGTATAGATGACATACTTATAACTAAATTTTGGTCATTTTCTTGAAATTTCAGTTACCCTTTCGAGAATGTACCTGTCCTAGCAAGCTAACAGCATAGCAATCGTAGCCAGAAGATGAAAAGAAGGGCAACCAGTGTTCAGCCCAACACCAAGCAGCATGATAGCTTCCATGAACAAAAACCAAAGGAGGGTATTCAACATTCTTGTTGATTTCTGAACCCTTTTGTGCAATCACCTCCATGCTTAGACCAGAGGGGAGCTCGTGGAAATTACGACTCTGCCCTTGCTTCAGATCGTATTGTACACCCATCTTCTTCTCTCTGCTCAGAACCGCAACAGTCTTCAAATTGGAACGGTTCATGAAAATTGTAGGCGACCCAGAAACACAAACAGCCATTGCCTCTCTTCTTTTTCTTCAAAGTTTCTGTCTTTGGTGCCAACAAGATAAGGGTCACTCCACAGCAATGGCAACACCAAGCTCTTACTCTTCCTTTTCTGCTTAGTCTTCTGGCTTGTTCAATGTTTTTAACTCACCAAAATACACAAAGAAAAGGAATAAAGCATTAAATTATTAATTTGAAAGTAAAAACTAAAAGACATTTCAAATAATTGTTCTGTTGTTTGGTTTTTTCCTTTATTCATGTTCGGAGAATGGTAAGTATATTCTATCCAAGATTTTTTGTACTTTGTAATGAAACAAATTGAGAAACTAAATATGTTATTTTAAATGTTACTAATATTTCTTCAATGTAATCCAATTAAATATAACAAAAATAAAATTTTATTATTGAATGTTACTAACAATAAGTATGTTTTTTTAATAAAACAAAAGATAAACATCCGTGGAAATTAAATGTTATTAATTTGTCAATAAAAAAATTTATGTACATTTAAAAAATGAAAATGTATGAAATTGGGATGTTCAATGTTTTGATATAAAATAAAAAAAAAATTGTTGTTAAAAAATCTTCAATATTTTTTAATTAACTAAAACAAAAAGAGAAGACGCAAAATAAAAATTTAAATATTATTTTGAATGTGAAATAATTAGTTGTAGCAATTCATTTTCACAAAAAATATGTCAATTGTTTTTTTAACCCTATCTCTATGGAGTTTTTGCAAAAAAAAAAATGTCTATACTTTAGATTTTAAAATTTTATAATTTAAAAATATATTTTGAAACCTAAAAACATATTCTAGATTACTTAATTAAAAAAAAAATAATTTAAATTTCTTAATTTGAAAACATATTGATCCGAAATGCATTCCTATATTCTAAACGTATTCCATTAGATACCGAAGCCAATATTGCAATGTTAAAAATTCTACAAAAAAATTTATGGTCCATGATACCATATAACTAGAGGCCCACTTCAATTTAATTGGGCCGAGACACAAACATTAGTCCAAACTTAAATTCAGCACCACAAAAAGGGTGTGGGATCCTGTTGTTATTCCACTGAGCAGCCACCAAAAGCTCTGGTGAAGGTAAAATCCCTTTTGCTTTTGTTTCATATTTTCTCAATTTCTTTTTATAATTGAGTATTTTTATTTTTATTTTTTGAATCTCAATATTGTTTACTGCACCATCTTTTATTCATTCAGCTAAATCTCTTACTCTGCTTGGTTCTGCATGTGAAAACTTGCAAGGTGATATTTTTATTTGTTGATATACTGTTTGATGAAATGTCTGTGTTGGGTTATTATACTCATTGCGGTCTCTGCTAGTTTTGATATACGGATTTCTGCTGAATCTTGAACTTTGTATGCTTATAGACCTAGGTTGAGCTGAAGTTGTCTTTTGGAGTTCTATATTTAATATGTAAATGATTCCTTGGACCTGAATTCCCCAATTTATGCCAAGTGTGACAACATGATTGTGGATTCGGAACCTGATCCTTGGGACTTCCCATTCTTCAAATTATTTTGAGCTTCATATTTTGTTTTCTTATTCTTGTGTTTCAGAACATATCCAAATCGAAAACCAAATTTATAGTTATGTAATACTTTTCGTCAGCTGAAATGCTTGCAATATATATACATATAAACCTTCCATTATCCAGTTTGTTATTCTTGTTTACTTTGTAGTTCTGTTGTCTATGATCTGTATCAGTATCTAATCCTCTTTTTTATTCTTTGATTGTTCAAAAGACAGATGGAGACACAAGCTTGCGATGCTAAGCCCCAGATAAAGGCTACATTTCGTCTTGGCTCAGAATCGTATTCTGTTGAGCCAAAAAAAGGTTCTTTATCAGAGCAATTGGTTTCACTGAAAGAGGAAAGCATGGCCATATTGAAGGAATTCATTACAAAGCATAATGTTCCCCATGATGTACCAGATGAGTCATTAGAAGCTTCTTCAGACGATGATGTTGATGCTGATGATATTCCTGAGAAGCCTCAAGCTAAATCCAAGAAAACCAAACTGACTTAGCTTTTGTCATATGGTTTGATCGACCTGAGTCAGTTGTTGTATGTAATGTATGCTTTACCACTTAGTCAGTTTGTTGAAAATTTACCAAGTAGTTTTTGGTAACAGACTAAAACACGTGCCGACTTTTAGCTTTATTTAAGTAAAACTGTGTTTCACTGTTCATATGTTTTCAATTGTTCTTTTCTGTCTGGATGATTCTTTCTGCAGCACCCGGACTTTTGGATTGAGACACATTTTTCTGGCTATCAGTTTGGCTCTGATACCACTCGGGGGTATCTCTCCAGTTATGTATATCAACCTCACCAGTCATGTATACCCCTAACAATCATGCATACTTTCACGGTTTACCGGTACTTCTTCGGCCTCTTGCCTACTCCTTTCCCAGCCTAACCATAACCAGTATGCATAACAGTAGGAACAACCATACATAAAAGGAAAGAACTGAAATTCATAAATAGAAAGAACCTTCAA
>Ga0209489_104009_pt1 | contig 27765 bp, 9 predicted proteins | sample SiratrowhiteBW_FD_187527 | JGI IMG/M metagenome (GOLD analysis project Ga0209489, IMG submission 187527) | Root nodule microbial communities of legume samples collected from California, USA - Siratro white BW (SPAdes) (version 2) | ecosystem: Host-associated > Plants > Roots > Nodule | place: USA... | reverse complement strand
GCATTAACAAATATTGATGATTCAAAAAATAAAAACAAAAGACATACAGTTTTAAATGAAAAACCAAATGCTACTCAGTAAGAAAAATAAATCAACTTCTCAATAATAAAAAGAAAAAAAAAAAAACAACTTTTGTATAACTGTTGAGAGAACATTAATATACTCATCTTTTTATCAATTTCTTCAATCGAAAGTTCAAATTGCAAGCATAAAAAAATGTTCATAGTAAAAAAGAAAGATGTATATTTCTTTATCATAGATTAGAACAACTTCGTAATAGGAAAAAAAAACACAAAAAATAAATTTTTGAGAGAATTCCAACAAACTTTAAAACCTTAAACTCTTACAAACTTTACAGTCTCATACTCTCTTGTGTTCATTATTGTTTACGAAGACTATGTCTCTGTCTCTGAGACTGAACTGAATATGTCGTTGAAGGCATTAGCAACCTCTCCTCTTTCGGGGATCACTGTTTTGGTCGTTTTCCTCGCTTTCCTTCTCAGATTTTACATCAAATTCGACACTGCTGAGGTTATTTCTGTTAACCCACAAAAAATTAGATTCTGGGTTTTGAATTTTTGTGTCGTTTGTTCAATTGGGTTGTGAAAGATCCTATATTTTTTTCGATTTTTTAATTAATTTTTATTCATGTATGGATGCTAAAGTCAACGATTTTGACTCTGCTTTTTGTTTCTTAGAGATTGTTCAGTAGCAAAGAGCTTGCATTGTTCAATGGATCTGACGAGGGGTTGCCAATCCTCCTGGGAATTCTTGGGTACTCTCTCTCTCAATTCATTGAATGAGATAATTTGAAATTGTGATGTTTCTTGAGAATGTTAAAGCTGATATATTAATACCTTTTTATTACTTTTATAGATCTGTGTTTGATGTAACCAAGGGAAAATCTCATTATGGGTCAGGAGGGGGCTACAATCATTTTGCTGGAAGGTGTGTTCTTTGGACCCTTTTCTCATCCAAACATTTTTGTTGTTGTTGTGCTTGGGATCGTGTGAAATATTTACTTTTCAAAACTTATTGACAGCAATTTGTTCTTTTCCTTTCTTTTTCTTTCCCTTTTGGCGTGAATTCAGGGATGCTTCTCGTGCATTTGTATCTGGAAATTTCACAGGTAATTCAGTTTTGTGAGTTGTTCTGCTTGGCGTTTCTTGATGTGTGTGAATAATCCAGAATTGGGGACACTCAACCACTTCGACGATAACTGTTTTTTCTTTATTGAGGGATTAGAGAATTCGTACGGATGTTTTTCATTTGGTTTTTGATTTTGGAAAGCCTGCTGAGATATATGTGTTTCACAGTTATGCATTTTTATCTGTTTCAAATTTAAATGATGTTGTACACAAAATGGATTTCACATCTCTCATGTTCTCAATGCTTTAAATTGCAGTTGAAATAGTTTGATTTATAATAAATAGACTAGATATGGTCATTCTTGAATTATAATCAGAGTTCTCAGTTTTTTATATGATTGTGGACTCCCTCCTCTATGCCATTCTAAAAATCATGCCAAATGATCATCCTTTAGATATGTTTGTATCATATCTTGTATTGTATTTATATTTTGCCAACCTTAGAGGTCATCTATATCTATTCACCATAAAAATGATCAAATACTTTAGTTGTTGATATTAAAGCGATTTTTTATTGATGACAAAGATTGTTCTTATACATGAGTACATGTAATGCTTTAACATTTGAGAGGGAGAAAAGTAGAAGAGAAAATGTTAGGAAAATAAATTTTGCAAATAATGCTGTTTGTAGACAGAAAAAAAGAAAAAAAGGATTCTTTAATCGTTCTAGGATGCCTTTTAACTCTTTCATATTTAATTTTTCTTTTTCTCATGTAGGAGATGGTCTCACTGACTCATTGCGCGGTCTATCCAGCACTGAGGTTGTAATTAATGTGATTTGTTCAGTTCTTATTTTGTTTTCTTCAACATTTCATAAGAAGCCTGGTCTCACTAATTGATTTGCTCTTCTTATCTCCTCCCTGAATTTTTAGCTTCTTCTTCTATATTTTTTGTGAACTTGCATACCTTCGATAGTCTAGAATATTGATGTAACATTTTGTTTCCAAGCCTAAACCTTGACCCTAAATTAAATGGTTCATGCAGGTGAAGAGTATTGTTGAATGGAGGGATTTCTACCATAAATCTTATAAGTAAGTCATATTTTCTGAAATCTGTTATTTTGCTTTAGCTGACCTTTAAATATTTGGTTAAAGTCATGAATATTTTGGAATGTATCCATTATGCACCTATATTTTGTCAACTTGATGCTTTTCATTGGGAAATGATTGACTACTTTAGATCCTAGACTTTAGGTCCTGCAATGTGTGTTGGACTCGGAATATTGAGATAAGTTTTCATTTTGTGTAGGTTTTAATAGCTTTCTTAAGAAATATATTATAGGAATCACTAACCAGTAGTGTATGTTCTAAATATGTTTTTGCACTGTTTTATTGCTATTTCTTAATGTAATCCATTGCTAGCTTGTGGAACTAAAGAAGCCAAACTTTTGTGGCTTTCTGCTGTTTGTGCTTTATGTTGGTGTATATATTGTTGGAACTCAATGAATGAGCATCTTCCTTGGGAAGGATTAAGGTGTGTTTAGATTATATCAATAGATCAATTATATGGTAGTCCATTTTCTGTTATATTTAACAGACATTAATTATGATCAGAATAAGCATACTTTGGTGTAAAGCTCGTGGTCTTTTCAGAAGAACGGTTGTTGTGTTCTGAGTGTTCCAAAAGGCACCAAGTCCCACATTGCCTAGTTTCCTCTCTTTCTTTCCCAGAGTTTATATACCAAGACTCTCCATATGTAGTTGATTTTGGTGCCTTTCATGAGAGCTTGTTTATGTAAATAGAGATACTATGAACTGCATCTATCTTATATAATCCCGTACCATCTTTGCCCATAACCTGTGGCTGAGCCTGGTGTATTCACTATGTTGGTTCCTCCTTTTCTTCTGACAAAGTTGGATAGCTCTAACTGTGACACTTGTGGCTGAGGCTGACCATTTCAAGTGGATTGCCTCTTCACAACTTTATTGCTGAACAGCTAAACTATTTGGGGAAAGTTCATGGTGCCCTCCTTTCTTAGACGAACATTTGCTTCTTGCTGACACCCTTTTTCATGTTGTTGATTTCTATGCAGATCATTCATGCTTTAGTTCTTACCACATTTTTTCCATCCTTACTTTTATAGGTATGTTGGCAAGCTAGTTGGCCGATACTATGACAGCCAAGGGAATCCTACTAAATATTTGAAAGGGGTGGAAGCCAAGGCTGCCAGAGGTGCACAGCTTCTAGAAAAGCAGAAAATTGAAGAAGCTAAACAACCGTCATGCAATTCCAGATGGAGTCAAGACGAGGGTGGTGAGGTATGCACTGTTGTCATTATCTGTTATCACTTTTTCTATGTTTTGTTTCTCCTAATAACAATTACAAAAGTCATGTATGAAGTGATTGCTGGTGAATCATGGTTTTCTTACTGTGTTTTCATTTCTTGGATATACAAGGTTGTCCAGTTACTCTTTATGTTGCTCATTTTTTTTACATCCAAACTACTTAAATTAGCAACATAACATAGAGTGGGAAACAAATGAATAGTAAACTATATGGTGGAATAGGATGACAATTTATGCAGAAATCACATGGAATTGATGACTTTGATTTCCTTTGTTTATATAAGAATAAACTTAAATGGGCTATTAATTAAGAATGCAGTATGTCACATGTTAATGTGGTAAGAATAAGATCAAGGAAGCACTTGACCAAAGTTTAGCTTGGGGGAGAACATTAAAGTTGAAAGAAATGTGTCCTTATTTTGCTGTATGTTTATCTACAAATTAATATTAGTTTGTACATAGCCTATTTTGTAGAAACTTTATTAGTTTCTCCAAATGTGATTGTTAACTTGTGCATAAACTTATTTAAAGTTATCGAAAAATTGATTTCATTTTTTATTTTCTTTCCTACCAGTATTTATAGAAAAGTTTATGCAAACTTGTCCAAAATGAATTGAGCTTCTCACAATAGCTAAACCTAATTTGTATATTTAACTTTCATACAAGATCTTTTCATTTAATTTCTTAAAAAAGCTGTGGTATTAAGTTAATATTAATTGGAGAAGTTTATACAAATAGGAGAAAACTTGTATGGATAAACTGGCTTTCCGATGCATTAGACAAAGACAAAATTTATTGCAACTGAAATTGTCTGCAATCATGTTTACAAGTTATTATGACACATATTTGGTTATTTTGATCAGGTATGGTGTGATGTTGGTTACCCTAGATTGGTACAGAGACCACTAGAGATTGCTTTGACAGGGAAGATGAGCAAACGTTGTGCATGCTTTGAAGATTCTCAGCTGAATCAACCTGGTTTAGAGGTATATGAAGGGTGTGAATACCAAGCCACCAGGTGCAAAGTTTGATCAAGAATGTAATGTTTTTTTTGAGCTATATGTATGTATATTAAAAGCTTAATTTAGTGAAAAAGGTAATTATTTTTGTAACTTATTATTTATATTTTGAGGGTTGTTTTCTGTTATTTTTAATCTGGAATAATCACTCTTCTTTAGCAGTTAAGTTTAAAATTTGTGCTATGTCCCTGTACTAGAAATAATCAAGATTGGGTTGCTCTTTCCTTCCCAGTTTTATTTTTGCTTTCTTTATCATTAATTTGTAACTTTTAGTTCTCATTATTTTTTATATATTTTTCTCACTTTTCATAAATTTATATTATGTTCATTTAAACTTAGAATGTGAATCTTATTGAGAAAATATATTCAAATTTTCATAAATTATAATTGAATCTAAAATATTTATATTTTTATATGTAAAAGTATGACTATTTATAACTTATATGACTATCAATGACATAATATGAGGCACACAATTATCGATTAATGTTTAAAAATAAAGATTAAAATTCTTACGAGTGGGTTATCAATTGAAGAAGAACATTCTGTCATCAAATAACAATTTGAAGATTTGACAACCAAACAAATAATGGAAAAAATATAGTAAAGAGACATCTAATAATTTTAATATAGCTTCTATCTCAAAAAAATACAATTTTATAAAGTTATAAATTGATTATAGGCTTGTCTATAAACATTTTTTTATTTTCATTTTAATTTGTTGAGATATAAAAAAAATTGTAAAAATCACTCCCCCCAACACCCACCCACCCCACCCCCTTTTTTCTGAATATCTCAAATATATTAAATGAGTTGACAAAAGTAAAGAATTATCTATTTCAACAATTCAAATTACGAGTAAATTTAATTTATATTTATTTTATTCTCGGTTGATAACTTGTACAAAAGCTGTACGTGTAAGCTGAAACTTATGTATATTTTAGCATTATTATGAATGTAGAATTTATGTGTTCTATTTTTTTTCATCATAATTTTCTTATTAAATTTTTATTTTATGTTATTCAAATACTTTTTATTCCTTGCAATTATATTAATTTTTACTTGTATTTTCTAAACAAATTCTAGTTTTTCTGTACTTAATTTTCAAGTGTTTTGTTTGTATTATTTTCCATCACTTTCTGTTAAGAATTTGTATAAGTAAAAATAATTTAAAAAAACTAAAATAAAAACATTTGAAAGTTTTGTTTTATCAGAAAATAACATTTGAAAGTGAAATGGACAAAAATATTGGACGAATCAAAAGTTGAATTTGGTACAATTCACGGAACCAAAACATATTTAAACACTTGTTTTATTTTAGTTTAATTTAGGTTAAAGACATGCTATATATAGGAATATATAATTATATTTAAAATTATGATTTTTTTTTTACTTTAGTTTACATATATATTATACATTATTAAGAGTTATGTCTTCAAATTCGAAAGATATTCTTTATAGATTACAATTTAATTTTAAAATTTTAATTTGTTTATATTATCAAATTTAATTTTTCAATAAATTTTTGGGAAGACCCGCTATTTAAAAAATTGTAGACATGTATTAACCAATTTTTTTAACCCTTTTCTTCCAACTAAAAATTTTCTCCAGTTTTTTTTTTTTTTTTATCATTTTCAGATGAGACCAAGCATTTATTAAGAAAAATATAATTTATTAAAACTGAAGTTGTGTAAAAAAATGGATAAATACTTACAAAAAAAGGTATAAAAAAACTTTGATTGTCTGTACTAATACATAGCATAAAATATTGTGGTTTATTGACTTTTGTGCCAGGACTTCATGTCAGCTTTAACACCTGCCTTAGGTCACACTATATTAGTTGTTCAAGTTCAAGGCTGTATTAAATGCAATTATATAGTGTCTTTGCACTTTAAAATCCGCATGAAATGTTCATAAACTAGAAAATATATTAAAATAATGGTTTACAAACTTCTTTGACGTATATTGTCAAGTGCATGAGTTCGTTAGGATCGTGAGAGCGTGTGAATATTCGTTTATTATTTATATTTTGCTTTTTTATACTTTAATCTTCTACAGGTTATATGAATTTTTTTCTTAGATTCTGAATATGATATATCTTCCTACATAGATATAACACTTTTTTTTATAGACTTTTTATTCTTATCTTGTTTATTTTCTCCTTGTTTGAGTTTGAGTTTGTTTTGAACGTTCAGATATTAGGTGTTTAGACTTTTTCATCCATAGCAAATTAGCTTCTCTTCATTGTTTTTTTTGTTTGAGCATATGTCTTTCTCAAAATTCCTTTTGTTTTTTCACGTTCTCTTTAACCTTTGAATGATTCTTAAAAATTACGAAAAAAGATATATATTTTCAAAAAAATTTAAAAAAAAAATCAGAAATTAAATTTTATTGTTTTTATTGTTTTCTCTTATTTAAAAAAAACATAAAAATATAACCTTTTATTTTATTGTCTTTCTCTTTTTTTATTTTAAAATAAAACATACATTTAATAAAAAAATTACTAATTTCAGTATCATTATTGTTATACTTAGTAACTATAACATATAGTAAATTTAAAAACTTAAATTTCTACTTCTGAAGTCATAAATTGAAAAATGTTAAAATAATTACAGTATACATTATAAAAGTTTTATAAACTGGCATTTTTAAGTATAAATATTAAAGAAAATTTAATATGTAACATGCATTAATAAATAACTTGTTTAAAAAAACGTATTTAGCAAACAAACTTTGTAAATAAAAACATTTTTTTTTAATTTTACAAAATTAACTTTGTTTATGTAAATCAAATTACTATTATGTTCAAAATGTAAATAAATATATTATTATAAAAATTGAAACTATTATTTGTATTTACTTAAATTGTATGTTAGCAGTACATTGTATTAATTATAATTAAAATCAAAATAATAGAAAATTTGTAACGTTTATGACTATCATTGCTATTAAGATTTTTATTAAATTTTGTCAGCGATATAAAAATGGTGTAACTTTTATACTACCACAATTTTTTCCACAATAGAAATTCTCTAATTAACAACTACTATAAAAATTTGTAGTTTTATACTAGGACGAATTTGGTAGCATTGTTACAATGGCCATAATTAACAGACTGACGATAGAAATTAAAATATATTAACTTACCTATTAAAAGAATAAAACTCGAACATATATAAAATAATTCATCCTCTGTTCAACTATTTCTCATCTACTGCTCTATCCAAAATCATACTTGAAGCAAACAATGTGTAAAGCAAGAAAATGAGAAGGAACATAAAAGACAGTGGCTATATTGATTCATGATCAAAGGTACAGATGATATGAACGGCATGAAGAGATGGCGTAAGAAAGACAAAGAGATGATAATGATGATGGGATGTCTCAGACACAATGCGACCCATTCAATTATCAACAGCAGCAATGAAGATTGATTGATATACACGTCTATTTGATACCTTAGAAGGAAAGATAGGAGAATATAATAAAGTGTTTGAAATGATACAATATTCATGCATGGTGTCTGATATCAATTACTCATTCAAGAACTAAGAAAAAAATATAGTTGTAATCTTAACAAAAATGGTTTACCATACCCTTTATCCATGTTTGTAACTCAGTTTGGCAAAAAGCCAAAATCTCTTTTAAGGCCCTTTTCTTCTGCTGATTGAAAATCAATTCTCACACTTTCTAATGACTAAAAAATAACTCTATTCAATGAATTTCTTTCTCAGCTTTTTCAAATTCAATTCCATCTAACCCCAAAACCAAATGGGCACTATGCATTTGAAAGCCCAGAAATCAATTTCACAGATCTAATAAATTCAGAGTTGTTACCAATCAGCTTTTCTCACATGCTTTCCCAGTCCCACTGAATAAAGATGCAACCCAATCAATAAAGAGCATTATCTTTCAGTTAACATGAAAGGTGCAGACATGAGAGTAGAAAGCAAAACATCACACCCAAAACGCTTTAAGCTAATCACGCTTTCAACCTTTACACCAAGCAGAATTATCGAAACAAAATATAGCTGTAAACTCTCACCTTTACCATTTAAAATTACAAAATACAAAACCAATGGAGAATTCTAGTCAAACAGGTAACAAAAAACATATCTCCTTCCAAAGTCCGATAAAGAAAAGATATCAAGCAGGGGAAATAGAAGATTTTGTGCTAGATGTTTCTCTCCTTATTTTACCAAGTGGTATTACAACAGTAGCTGGGTTGAGGTTTCACCCGCACACCACAGCATTTACATCTACATAAATTTACATGTAGGCAAAGGGAAAAAATATATATATGTATACGTAGATTTTTACCAAGTGGAAGCCATATCACCCTTTCTCCCTCTATACAAGACTACTGGCAGAGGATAATAAATCTGCTTGCTCTCAACCTGTGGTGATGATGGCAGTGTAAATGGTGAAATAAAATATCGACCTCTTCCAACAATCTCGTGAATCTTTACTGTAACAAAAGTTGCAGCTGATACCCTCACACAATGTTGATTGGGATGGTCTTGCTGTTAACATTATGATGCATTTGATTTTGCACAGCCTTGACAGAAGCTACTCTAGCTGCATTGGCTGCTCTGTTAGCGGCTGCTACTGCTCTATTCACCCTTTCATCTACCTTGGCCACATCATAGGCCTTCTCAGCTGCTCTTCTTGCCTCCTGCTTGTTCAGAAAGAAACGCGTTATAAATAATGAAAGCTCATGATGCAAACTAGCTGTTTGCAGTTAATTTTGTCTCTTTCCTTCTATTCAAATGAACTAATTTGATACATACAAAAGAAAATGCTCAAGTATCTGAAATTCTCTCAGATTTGTCCGTATGGAAAATTGTAGACAACCTGAACTTCAGACAGAATGAGTGGCATCTTATTGATTATTGAATAAATGGGGGACTTTTGCCATATCTTATTCAACAACCCGTGAATCTAGCTGAAATCTGTGAAAATTCTGGCTCATTTTTCCCCTGTGTGCAACACTACATTTTTTATTTGAATATCGGCTTAGAAAGCACTCATTCATATGAAGATAAGAAACCAACCTTGGAGGCAGAAACACGCCCAAAGAAAACCATCATAACAAAGTTGCAGATTCAGTAGTAAAAAAATTACAAGAAAGCATGAGATACACGACAGTAACTCAAATCATAAGAACAACACATAACTAAAACATTTCACATAAAAAAAGGTACAGTAATTTTTTTCCTTCGAGAGATGCTTAAATTATAATCTCTCCCCTCTTATTTTAAAATACATACACTCCCCACCCTTGATTCTAGACATGATCGACACTATCAATTTCATGACCTTAGAAGATGAAATGAAAAATGTAGATGAAATTTCAAAGCCAATAATAGCGCTATACAAAACTCCATTCAACCTTCTAAAATACTAAAGTTGATAATAGATTTTTAATTAATAGATTTTCAAAGCTAATTGCTAGTGATAATAACAGCTATAAAAACATATAAAATATTATTGGGAGGCACATTCATAACTTTTCATAATTGTTTAGGTTTTTTATATTGAAAATTCGTAAGGTGTTCAAGGGAAAGGGGTGTAGTTTAAACATCTCTCAAAAGAGAGGATAGTACAATGTACTCAGAAGACTGATACATACATTTTACATTGTCATAAAATAGAAAAGCACCAATGACAAAATGGAATCATCCAGACTGATCATTCTAGGCCAACGTCTTTTTTCTTTAATGATAAATCAGGAAAGAACATTAAACAATAACTTAAGGTAAAGTAAGTTATTAATGTAGAGTGTACCTGCACTGCATTTAGTACTCTGGAATGATTGACACCAACAGGAGAAACGGGATAGGTGGCACTCTGTGTACTGGGAATGTCAAGGACTCCATTTTGCCAGTGACCAGACTGGGTTTCTCCATTTCTAAATGTATACATTCCAAGACCTTGCCTTTTGCCATCATGCCAGGATCCTTCATAACAATGACCATTTGCAAAACGATATACTCCATACCCATGCATCTTATCGGCAAAGTATTCGCCAGCATATGCATCCCCATTTCTGATAACAGAAATAATTAGTTACAACAAAAATAAAATAATATTACTGGTGAGCAACGAAAAAGGAACCAAACAAAGCACTGCATAATTCAATTCAATTATAATACACCAATGATCCTTAGAAGAGAGAAATTCACATTCAAGGGAAAATCGAGGAATGTTCTCATGCATCCTAGGACTAAGCACCAAATTTCATTAACTGCATGCCTAAGTTCACTGATACTTGTAATGCGGTGGGTAAAAATCACTTAAGTGAAATAATGAATTAATGAACAATATAGCAACTGCAGAGACACTACAAGGGATAAACAGAATGCAACAATATCCATAACCCTCTTTACTCCTCTCAGATACCCACAAGCATGAATTCACCATCCTCATCATAGCACTTTTTCGGTTGCCCACAATCATAGGATCACTTGGCACATGACCATTCTCCATAAAAGAACTATTCTTATCTCTACCCATTTCCTAACTTGCCCTTGTATTATTTCCACTTCTGACAGTATCCACCAACGTCCTCAGATCAGAGAACAAATAGTCCTTTTTGTTTTAGACTGACCGGTTGCCTTAAGTGTAATAGACAGGGAGAGAGAGAGAGAGAGAGAGAAGAAAAGACACCACACTTGTAGCAGCTTGCCAAATTAAACTACGTGGCATCCAAATGGTTGGAATTATTGCCATGTGACCTGAAGATCACAAGGCCAACTTGTGGAATGCCCTGTTGTTTTAAAGTTCAAGAGGTATAAAGCACCTTTGAAACTGATTCTATTCTATCCTTGGGAGCAGATACCTCTTTACCTTGTAAACTAAAAATAGCAACAATGAAGATAAGTCCTAAGAACATGAATACATATAAATAATGTTTATATGCTTTAAATTTTCAGTTTTTTTTTTATGCATTTTACATTTTACATTGATTGTTTACTTTATAGAAGACGAATATATGATCTTCATTCAAATGAATCGAAAAGGAATATAAAATAATAAGGAAATAATGTATTCCCTTAAAATGGTTTTCCTTTACTCTCCCCTTATATTGATCTTTCTTCCATAGAAGGACCTGAGATTACTCACTAAGATAACGAAAATGAACTCAAACAATATTGCAAAATGCTTTCTGCGGGCTCCTTTTCCTTTTACTTCCTATGGAAAATGTACCCTCTTTTACACCTCGTAGAAGATAACAAATACAGGAATTATCACATATGTGTGATATCCACCAATACTACTTCATTACTGAATTGATAATTCAACAATCTATACCCCTCTATTCCATTTGGTTTTACTGATCCAGGAAGATAGAAATGATTGTTCCGATGGTCTCTTTAGACTATGATCTGAGTAAGAAGCATGTTTGTTTTACCTACTTCACGATTCATCTCCCCCACAAACTTAAACTTACTAAGTTACCACTCACTAGATGTTTACCGCTTTAAAACTAAAAATGTAATAGGATACGAGGGAAGGATTTTCAGACTGATGTTTTGTATCAGATTACTGGTCAGACACCATAAATGAATGTGGCTTTCTATAAAATAGTGGTGGTGGATACAGGCGCTTTTGAACCAACAGTATCAGTCTCGCGCCATCCTTTCAAAGCAATTTGACCAACTTCATACTTGCTGCTTCTTATCTTTGATTTCAATATTTAACTCCCACTTATTTACTTCCACAGAGCTAGTCAATTGGCAGCCAAATGCCAATGCAGGTGAAATAAACTATCATTATTAGCATAGTATGTTATTGGTATTAGGTCAATTTACAACTTAGTTTCTTCCCAGTCCCGGCTATAGATATAAAAAAACAATGGCTTTGCAATAAGTGCATGACATATTATGCTCCACAATTGCTCCAAAAAGGTACACACAGTAGCATCTCATAAAAAACTCATACACGCACAAAATCCTGCCAAAGTAACTCAAAAGCTTCACACATATAACAAATAAAACGGAAACAAAACAAGCATGCGATAAGTTTACATCCAACAAAAGCCAGCATTCCCATTTGTCAAAGCCCAAACACATCAGCTAAACAACAAAATCAAACCCAAACATACACACGGCCACCAAAACATTGTCCAGAAGTAAGAAATTCCCCCATAATCCACAAACCTAAGGAACCAAAAACAAAGCAAAAAGACACTTCCAACAATCCAAGCCAACACCCACAAACAATTAAATCACACACATGTCCAATTCACACTATCCAATCCACACAATCACGTCAAAACACAAGTTACCGCGATCTCAAGTAAAACATTCACACACTGAGTTCCACGATGAAATATTGATTCCGGTTCCAAAATTGATCATACATATATTAAACCAAACTCATACCCAATTTCACTACCATGTGACTTTCAGAATAAAAACACCTAACCATAAACCATAAACCACGTCACTTCAATCAAAACAAAACACACCACACTTCCAATCCCCAACCATTTCCATACCTGAAATGGTAGTGTCCAAGGCCATGCTTAACGCCCCACTTGAACTCCCCCACGTACCTGCTCCCATCCTCGCAGGTGTGCACCCCACAACCGTGGCTCTGGCCACTGGCCCACTCCCCGGCATAAACATCGCCGGTGTAAAACCTGTAGACCCCGAACCCGTGGCGGAGCCCCTGGCGGTACTGCCCCCGGTACCTACTCCCCCTGGCCCACGTCTCCACCCCAAAGCCATCGTACTTCCCATCCACCCAATCCCCCTCATACCTCCCACTCATGCTGTAGTAGTAAACCCCACTCCCACAACACTTCCCTCCTCTGAACTCCCCCTCGTAAACGTCACCGTTAGAATACGCAACCACGGAGAATTGAAACTCGGGCTGGGCGGGCCGGGCCCAGAACACGGGCAGCTTGAGCGCGGGCCGGGCCTTGGGCTTAAGGAAGAGGCGGAGGGAGGGGATTCGGGGCAGGGCGAGGTTGAGCGAGAAGAAGAGCGCGGCGGAGAAGAAGAAGGCCGACAGGAAATCGAGGATGAAGGAGTTTGTAGGGTGGGAGACGAGGAAGTAGAAGAAGGGGAGGGAGAGGAAGAGGAAGAGACGGAGGCGGTGACGTAGGCGGCGTCGGAGTGAGATGACGGAGGAGAGCCACGTGGCTGTTGCGGCGGCGGTTGTGGCGGAGGGAGCGGTGGCGTGGCGCGGTTTTGGGAATCTGTGGAGGGTTTGGGATTTGGTGAGCGAGGGTCTTTTGTAGGGGGCGGTGGAGGTTAGGGTTTCGAGGTTGGGGTTGGGAGTCAGGTTCGGGACAGGGTGGTGGTGGTTGGGGTGGTGGTGAGGGTGGTGGTGAGGGTGGTGGTGGTGGTGGTGGAGGGGTTTGAAATCGGAAGAGACGCCGGTGCTTTCTTTTCCGATCTGGAGTTCGGATTTCTTTTGATGCATTACATAAGGGAAAACGTAACTAGTTGCTTTCTTCTTCTTCCACTCTTTCTTTTTATGTTTCTCTGTGTTTGAGTTTGAGGTTGTTTTGTCTGTGACTTTTGTGCAAAGAAATGAGGAGAGAAAAATAAATATATGTCTGTTTCTCTGCTTTTTTTTTTTTTTTAAGATTTTTTTTTTTTTTTTTTTTTTTGGTTTTGAGTATCAATTTTGGTTTCGCATTTTTTGGTGTAGTCTCTGGTTAGGTTTTTTGCAAAATTTTCTACAGTTTTTAAGTTTCAGTTTTGGTTCTCTGGTTCATTGTTGTTTCGTTCTCATTGATGTTTAAATAAATTCAATTTGATTTCGTTGCTTGCATATTTAACATTTTTACATGATACTAATATTGTTAATTGTTGATTTTGGCTTTAAAACTTGTAATTTTTATCATCATAAAAAAGAGGGAGATTGTTAGACCATTAGACGGTCTAGCGCTCATTAGATGATGTGGTCATACTAGACGACTCAAGGTCCTATTAAATATTCTCATGATCTAGTTTTGATTTTGATGATAATAAATACTTTAAGTGATTATTCAAAATTTAATAAATCTAGTTTTAGCATAAAAATCTATAGTTTTGGACATTACATGGTCAAAACAGTGTTAGAAAGACGACCCTAGATTAGACGATCAAACGTTGGATTAGACAACCAACTCTACCTTAGATGGTCAACCTTGGATTAGATTGTCAACGCTGTATTAAACGGTCAATGCCTCATTAGATTTTTAAAGTTGCATTAAAAGGTAAATCCTAGATTAAATGTTCAAAGCAACATTAGACGATCAATGAAGCTTTAGACGGTTAACCTTGCATTAGATAGTTTAATCTTCTCTTTTGCGTTAGAAGATTCATTCATTGCATTCAACTAGATAAGGATTTTCCAAGCTCATTTTTAATTTGTTTTCATTTGTTTAATTGCGCCTACCTGTTAATTGATTTAATTTCGAATCAAAATGAAAGTTTTAACAAGATTCTCTAATTATTAAATCAAAATGTGTAAGAACAATGTCTACTAAAATGAAAATGTTTTGAATTGATTTAATCTCACTATTTTTTAATATAACTATGATTTAATGCGTATGAAATTAAAGTTTTTATTTGCTCTAATGAATGATTAATTGCACGATTGTTTTTAGAAACAATTTGAACAATTATCCATACTAGGGTTCTATTGAAGTCCTTTTGAATCTCAACATTCTGAACTTGTGTATATCTAGAAACCATTTAAGTGGGTCTGAAAAACAATTATTTTCCCTTAATTGCTTTCAAATTTGAATTGAAATTAATATGCTTAGAGCTTAATTAGTATCCAAATCGAAGGTATAAAGAGTATTACTCAACCTTCATATTTTCTTTGTTATAGAAGTTTTTTGAAAACACTCATAATTACATCTGTAATGGAAATTTTTCAAAAAAAATTAATATTAAATTAAATCTTCTTTTAATTCAGAATACTGCATCTGCATTTGAATTATTTCCTTTGCATAATCAATCAAGCGTTATGCAGAATCAAGATTATATTGAGAGTTTCCATATAGAGTGTCTAATGAGAGAGTGATATCAAAGATCTGCTACATCTAGAATTACCATTTAGAGCCTCCAATGACTAATTTCTTCAAGGCTATATATAATTCATCTTTGAAGTTCAAGAAAATAAGAATGAAGTGAGTTACACATTGGAAAAAAAAAAAACACAGAAGCTCCCTTTACTACTTCGAATACAAGAAAGAGAATATAAGAAAAAGAGATTCTTTAAGTTGAGTGTCTACTCCATACAATGAGCGTCTACTATGTAATTCTACTATTGTAGAGCATTTAATTAGTTGTGTTGTGCAACAAATGCTTGTAATTTTTAACCAATGTGAAGTAATCCCTTGTGAGATTTAGTTGCACTCTCTTTGAGATTGTTTTCTACATTTTCTGAGTGGTCCTGATCTTTAGAGTAGATTGAGACTAGTTTAACTTGTAGAGGTTTATGTACTCACTGTAACTTGGAGAAGTTTGTGTACTCGTCATAACCTAGAGAGGTTTGTGTCTTTGTAAATGTTTACTGTATAGTGAAACATCTTGAGTAATTTTAAGAGAGAACTGGATGTAGCCTAGGTGTTAGAGGTGAACCAATATAAAAACATATTCTCTGTGCTTATCTGCTCTTGTATTAGATGATCCCTAGATGTAGCCTAGGTATTAGAGGTGAACTAATATAAAAACATATTCTCCGTGCTTATCTGCTCTTGTATTAGATTATCTTTTTTTGATTTGTTCCTTGCAGCAGTTTGAGTTTAGGATCTATTCAATCTCCCTTTCTAGAGTCAATTATTCCTACATTATTGATTTAAGTCTATACCATGGTTTTACATTTTTTTAAGAGACTCTTTTATCTCTTGGAAGAGTAAGAAACAAGATATTATTTATTGTTCCTCTATTAAAGCTTAATATCATGCCATGACTCTAATCACTATTGAGGTAGTTTGGTGTAATTGACTATTTTTTAACATAAATATTTTTGTTTCTAGATTAACTCATATACATTGTAAGAATAAGTATATTATTCAAATTACTCATAACTCATTTAAATTCATTGTCAGTTTATTCATAATTATCTTCAACATAAAACTATTACGTTGTCCGTAATTTCTTTAATTATGCAGATTGTTAATTTACTCACAAAACCTCATTTTATTAGAAATTTTGATTTTATGAATAACAAAATCTTGATACTTAAACTTAATGCATTATAAATTTAAAGTGAATGATAATACTTGTGAACAGAAACTTCCAAAAAAAACTATCATAATAAATTATAAAGGTAACAAATAAATTATAAGGTTTGAATTAAAAGACTTAAACCCAATTAAAATTAAAATAACTAATTGGCCTAGCTTCCTGTACTCCTATATATAATTTTTCTTCATATCTAAAGTTACATGAGTAGCTTTTTCTCGTTTCCATTTTCAATATGATTAATAAATTCAAAGTTCTAGTTCAAAAAAAAATTTATAATAAGTACAATATTTACGAAGAAAGTTATGAGATGTTGAAAGTACTAACACAACTTCTTCTCATAAACTCATAAATAAGAAATCCATAAGAGCCTCCTCACCACTCTTCAATCAAAATAATAAAGCTATACAAGAACTATATTACTAATCTTTAAAAATTAATTACATTACATCCCAATAGCCATTTTGTAATTTGAGGTAATTTTTAAATCAACCTATCTATTATTAGGTATTATCTAAGCTATAATACTAAAAGTATAAATTTTTATTAAGAAAATCAGGCAGAAAATATTAGGGAGACCAAACAAGAATGAGACAAGAGTCAGACTCACACAAGAAATTGACTCCACATTCAACCTAAAATCTTAAACGATTGAACTTTCTTGAAACTTCTACTCGTTTGAGCTTATCAGCGTCACAAACCATCAGTTCTGATACTATTTGCTGGATAAGATTGAGGGTAAAAAGAAACACCGGAGAAATCAAACGAGAATGAGACAAGAATTGAACCCACACAAGGAATTGACTCTACCTTCTCAAAACCTTGAGGTTTGTGAGTTTTCTTTCTTATATGTTGCTCAACTTTCTTATTTTCACTTAAAATAAGACTTAGCCTTACACTTGGATACCTAACAATTTTAAGTATTTATATATATATATATATATATATATATATATATATATATATATATATATATATATATATATATATATATATTATCAACTTGATTTACACGTAAATAATCTAATAAGATTTTCCTATTATTCTAACACTCCAATAAATTTTTTTGTTCTATTATTTTTTTTCTTTTTTGTTTGTTTTTTCAATATAGTTCCTAATAGTTTTATTTTCAACTTGTTAACAAGAAACTAGGTCATGATAAGGTTATGGTTGAAGGAAAATGTTTTGAACCTTATAGTAAGCCAAGAGAAACATGTATATAAAAGGACCCTCTATTGTATTAGCTGAGCAATCATAAAAGAGAAATAAGCCAGAAGTTCATTGAAAAAGAAATAACCCAAAACAATAGAAAAAATATTAATTTTCGGAATGTAGAAAAATGTTTGAAATTAGAAAAAGTCTGAATGAAAATAGAAAAGTCTAACATATTTAGATGAAATTGATTATATGAGAATGATATTTATACATACAGATACAAAGGTTTAAAAAATCCATAAAACCAACCAAAAAATAATTCACTAAATTTGAATGATTTTGTAACAAAAGATTTTTCTTTGGTCTTCCAAAATCTTAATTGAATAACACTAAATTTTTGTTTCTCTTTTAAAAATAAAATCCTAATAGGCTTAGTAAAATAGTCTTTTTCAAAATCCTTTTTAAAATCTCTATAAAAGCACCTCTTAATTTCTAATTAGACATGATAAAAATATCTATATCAATAAACATGTATAGTTTTCTTTCCCATTTTTTTCTAGAAAAATTAATAAAATAGATTATAAAAAGGAGATTTAATTTATTTGTTTAAATAAGTTTTGTAATATATATATATATATATATATATATATATATATATATATATATAATTAAATACTCAGTGTAAGCTCAATAATTATAATTTATAAATTAAGGTGTACTTTCTCAGAATATAAAAGTATAAGTATCATAGCACATTGTAACTTCTATGAAACATTTATCACAGGAATTTCTCCCTCAACAATATTTTCATTAGAAATCAAAATTTCTTATGGTAACTTTACTCGTCTAATATTTGTCACGAGAAAATTAATATAATTTGGAGTTAATTTATCTTTTTAACCACAAACCATACTTTATATGAATATTTTTGTTACGAGTTTTCAAATTAGAAACTTAATAAATTATAAAATTTTAGTTTAGGTCCCTTAAAAGATATTTATTTACATTTCATCATTATTATTATGTTGACTCTTTTAACTAATCCATGAAATTTCTTTTATATTTCTCTATGGCTTGATAATGTTTGGTCCCATATATATATATATATATATATATATGTTCAGATTTTATTTTGAATATCCGATAAATTGTTTCTTCAAAGTGGGTCTCATAATTTAAATTTTTTTTATTTAAGTCTCTACCATTATTTCCATCAGTTCTATTATTCACGTGCTCTTTAAGTAGAAATACGTGTCACAAATATAAAGTGCTTTTGGATTTATATGTATTTAGTTCCTTTCGTTATCCTGACAATATACATCATCACATTTGATGAAAAATATATTGATTGTTATAAGCTGAGAATAAAAAAAATCTAAACATATATTAGGGATCAATCAAAAGAATCAACATAATAATAATGATAAAATGTAAATAAATATTGTTGTCAGGAGCTTAAATAAAAAAATTTATAACTTTTAAGTACCCAGTTTGAAGAAAAAATAATTGAGTACTCAACAAAAATTAATCATATAATAAAGACTTAAAATTTATTTCAAGCTTTCTTTTTTATTTCTAAACTTATTTTTCACTCGTAATATTACCATATGCTTTCTATTGTATATTAATATATATTTTTTCAATATAGGTTAAAGAAGATATTTAATGCATATAATTGTTTAACATTTTTTATTGCGTGACATACGTTTTAATTGTAGAAGAAATAGATAACACAAATGACTTAAACAAAAAAATATTTAATTTCTTAAATATTTAAATTTAAAAATTAAATATTTTTTAAAATGATAATTTAAAACGTTAAACCTGACTAATTTATAAATCTCAGTACCATATCAATTCTTGGTAAGAGTGAGGTCACTTACCTATTTTTACATTATTTTTCAATTTATGTATTTTGCACATCTTAGAAAATAATGCTCCTTTTCTAAAAGAAGGTACGTGTAAAGTATAATAAATAATATCAAGTAAACATTACGCGCTAAGATAAATAATTTCATAGGTAAACCATCTGAATTACTTTATTGATCTGAATAACTTTATTGACATATATTAACACACTTTATTGACATATATTAACACACTTTGAATATCTTTTTTATAATTATATTATTTTTCATATTTATGAGAGTTAAATCGTATATTTAAAATTTTTTAAATCAGTGTGAGGTAAAAGTAATTAGATAAAATTTTAACTTAACATTGCATTGTATTATTAAGAAGTTTTTTTAAGAGAAACGTATAATTAAAATCGTCATATACACCTTCAAGTTGACAAATACTCTATTAAAAATTCTTTCTAAGTAGATTATACTTTAATAGATATTGATTAAGTGTTTAAATAATAAAGTGTTAAAGCACAATGTGTATAAGCATAAGGTCTTATCACATATAAATGTTTTATTTGACCTAACATAGGTGTTAGGCAAAAGTCCAACATTCATAATTTTTTTAAGTGCTTAAAAATAACAAAGCATAAAAATGGTCATGCATCATGTGTAAGACAGATGTTTTGTTTAACTCTAGATCATATAAGATGCAAGTTTTTTTGTTTGTCAAACAATACAGACTGTGTAGGTTTATCTTTATGTTTGATAGGACATTATATGCTTAGGCTAATAAATAATAAATAATTATTATGTGAGAATCATTAACTCTAAAATATCAATGTGCTTATTTTATGTTGTAGGAAATGTCCATTACTTCATTAAAACATAAGTCATATCAAGAGGTCTCTTGGATAAAGAGTTAAAATTGTTTTCTTTAACAACAACCAGAACTTTTTAATTTTGGCCCAACTATCTACCCAATATAGTGTGCACTTTCACCATAGTTTGGTGCAAAAAGGCTATGCTACCTAGAAAGATATGTATTGTTATTTATCCACGATGTTGCATAAAGAAGAAACAACATTTAAAGTTGCATGGAATAAATACAATATAAAATCCATCATCAAACTCATCAGACACAAGAAGGACATTCAAGTCAGCTAAAGCTGGTCAACGACCAGAAATGATTTTGCAACGACTATCTTCTTCTAGCACCTATATAAAGTCATTCATCAAGAATAAGATCAAGAGAGAAGAGGTTGCACTATACTGAAATGTTACCCAGAACTTTTGTGCCTCACAAAGCTTCAATGAGGACACTAAGAGTGTTCATCTATAAAACTAGGAAAATGTGTTTAAACCTAGTACACATCCAAAGACGTAATCCATCTCTAGTAGGAAAAACCAATGATATGTTGATCATACACTCACATAACCTTCATATCTTAGCCAAGAGTGGTTGTTTGGTAAAGAATACTTGGTTAAGCTAAGAGTGACTTATTGAAAAAATACTCAAAGGGTTAACCAGGTATCGCTACCATCTGAAAGAATACTCATTGAGCCAACAGTGGTTCATGGAAAGAATACATGGTTAAACCAATAATGACTTGTGGAAAAAAAATACTCAATGGGTTAGCCAAGAGTGGCTATAAACACAATCAATACTCGTTACGCCAGGTGTGGCTCGTGGAAATAATACTCAAGGGGATTAGTCAAGAGTTGCTACAAGTCCAAAGAATATTTGTTAAGCCAAGAGTAGCTATGAGACCAAATAATACTCGATTGTAGTTTATAGTGTTAGTCTACCTATTGAAACCTAACCTATGGATTGAGAAATGGATGTAGTATGTTATGACAAATGAACTAGTATAAAAATGTTGTGTGTATTTTCTCTCTTTCTTATCTCCTTTATATTACATGTTATTATTATCTATATTAACTTAAGAAGGAGAGTCATTGTGAAATCAATTTAAAAAGTGGTTTGAAATAAGTAAGCATGTGAAATTATGAAGTTGCATTTGTCATGAAACATCAAACGCAATATATGTTAACAAGTCAATAATATATTGCTTGACAAAAAAACCTGTCCTTTGTGTATTTACCATCTTCAAATGATATTTGCAAAAATTTTCAAAAAAAAATTAAAACATAATTCAACCCTTCCTTCTTGTATTTTTTTTATTTTTCACAAAATATAAGTTGCATAGCTACACAAATGCAAACTATGTACTTAACATATGCAAACACTTTGCTTATGCTCTTCGTCTGGCCAAACAGACACAAATGTATTGATGTTTTTCTGATAAGCTTTCTCTTACATAAACACAAGCATGTATACTTTGTCTTATAAACTTTTGCTTGGAAAAAATATAAGTATACTTTATTTGGTAAACCCATGCCTTAAGCTTTTCACGGTACACATCAAACTTATAAAGGCTTATCTTATGCTTCCAAAGAATGTTCGCTTCTCCATTCGTTCAAGAAGATCTCGCAACGTAGTGTCAACATTAAGATCTCTTGAAAAACATCCTTAAAGGTTGTTACATGCCAACAATGCCTTTGATGCATTAGGACATCTACTCGAAAAAGTCTTTCACCCACACATGGTCCTTGCTTTACTTTGTTTTAGGAAAAAGATATTTGACCTATGTCTAAAGTGACACATGTTGCTTAAAGATGAGATGTGCAATTAATGCTAAGTCAAAAGCATGTTAATGCATCTCTAAGCTCCAAACATGGATAGATGACATTTGAAGAAAAAGTACTTCAGTTTACCTTACAACACCCTAAAGTGATTTTCAACTACTCTTTTCTTCTTAGCTCTATATAAAGAAGATCCTGTGAAGAAGAAAGCTTGATGAAACTCTTTCAATAAGAACAAGAACAAACTATTGTAATATTAAGCAATCCTTAGCCTTGTATTTGTGAGAAATGACATTGTTTGTGTTCATATCTATTAGAGAGTGTGTTTGTCTTGTATTAGTCTTAGGATGTTAACTCTCTTTTAGTATGCAAAAGTCGTGATCATTTTCATCATAATCTTTGTGTAATCAAAGTAGATTAGACAAGAGTGGTTGAGTTCAAAGAATAACCAAGTTTTGCCATGAGTAGTTGGGTCCAAAGAATGCTCAAGTTTAGCTAGGAGTGGTTGTGTCCAAAGAATACTTGTTTAACGAAAAATGTTGTGTTCAAATAATAATTGCCTTGTATAAGGCAAACTAATACTAAAATAAAGCATGCAAATCACTCCACCTTAATTTTTATATTGCATGTTATTAATCAGTAATTAATATAAGAATGAGAGATTTGTGAAAACATCATTTGAAAATCTTTTTAGACAGTGCACTTGTTGATGTGGTCTCTCAACAAGTGAACCAAGTCAACTATAGTATAATTGAAAGTGGGGTTGTCATATCTCTAGGGATTAGAAAGTCTTCAAATAGTCAATGTTTATTTATCAATAAAGGCATATATACAAGGATAAAAAGTGCATATTAAAATTGCAAAAAAACAAGAATGATAGAGTAGATAGATGGAAACAAACACTGGAGTTATATTAAAATCAAGCATTAAGATTAAATAAAACTTAAACAATTATACATTCCCTATTCACATATGCAGTTTATAATTGTTCTTCTATTCCTTTTGCTCAATTAATTTAATTCCTTAATCATGGTTACCTAGGGATTGAACAATAATCAATCAATTCCATTCGCTTCCTACACTAAGATTAACTTACTAGAACAATATTGTCAAAGATGCACTCCGTTCTAGATAGGTGCACTTCTATGGTTTATTAAGTTTGATTATGAAAGTTTTATGTATTTCTCAATATCATTCAACCCCTAAGACCATGTATTAGCAACAAAGGTCTATAATACAATCATTAACAATAAAACTCAATCAGGTGAGAACAAGTTTGAGATTATTATAGAGATTCCTCCAATGTAAAGAAGTTCACACAAAACTCAATCTATATCAATACAAAGATTATTATCTACTATAAAACTTAAAGCACAAAAATCAATGATTGCATATATAAAGAAGAAATTACAAAAGAGTTATAGAATCATTAGTGGCTACAAATAGAATAACTCTCAAGTGTTTACTACACTCACATACCCCAACATAAAATCCCTTTTCAATTACAATTAAATTCCTATTTATAAAGCTAAGTAGCTAAGACCATCCAGTCTATGATAGTCAGGCTGCAAACCATTATAAATAGTTTGAGATCTATAGGCACTTCCATAATTCATATGAGATCAATGATAAAGTGTTAAGGACCCTTCCCCCTTTGTAGAGAACCCAAGAAACTGCTTTAAGGGAATCCAAAGATCTTGAAGGCATGCCTCTAGAAGAATTGTTAGATATTATAATTGTGCATATATGCTTAATCTAACAAAGAAGACCCTTGTCGAGGTACTTGGACAGTGGCTGCTCACGACAAATGATAGGAGAAAGACATATATTCCAAAATTTTTAGATAAAGAAAGTCATTAGTGACCAACATTGGAGAGTCATTAGTGATGGTCAGGTAAGTCTGAAACCTTTTTGTTCATTAATGATATCTTACTTGTAGACAGTCTAAAACACAACCTACTCACCATAAGCCAAATGTGTGACAGTGGATAGAATGTGGTTTTTAATAAAGACCAGTATATAATAAGCAAGAAGGATGAGACTAGATTATTTGTTGCTAATAGACAAGGTAATCTTTATAAAATTGATATGGATGAGCTATAAGCTCCAAAGCATTATTGCTTAGTAACGGTCAAAGAAGATCATTGGTTGTGGTGCAGAAATTGTGGCCATGCAAGCTTGAAGGTACTCTCAAATCTACAAAAACACCCTATAAGGAGTCTACTGTTGATATCATTCAAAGACAATCTTCTTTGTGAGTCCTTTAAAGACAATCTTGTTTGTGAGTCATTTGTAAAAGGAAAACAAGTCAAAAGCTCTTTCAAGAATAAAAGGACATATCTATCCAAAGACCTCTTAAACTAATTACTTAAACCTTTTTAAACCAACTAGAACTGAACCTATTAATAGAAAAAGTTATGGTCTATTAATAAATTTTACATATTCTGACATAAGGCAGTATAAAATCACACAACAAAACTTAATTATATTATGATTGATTTTCTAAATACTAATTCTATTAAATCCTAACTTTTTATGGAACATAAAATAAATATATATAAAAGAGAAATTAACTCAATATTTACTCAAAATTAACACTCATAATTGCTAACATATACAATAAACACATTCATTTTAATTACTAAAGTTGAATTTTCTAAACTATTACATTATATAACTTAAATATTCATAACCCTTGAGTTATATCACTTAAATTGCATTTTTATATCTATAAATAAGATCTTTTGTTTAATAATAATACACAAATTTTATTCTCTCCTCTTTCTATTTTTTTATCGTATTTTATAGCAATAATATTAATATGACAAATAATATCTTATACAGTACTTTTCTCTATCGGATCACGCCATTATATTAAAATCCAATTAATTTTTAAGATTGTAATAAAAAAGAAACTAAACATTTGATATTTGTCTATAATTAGTTTTCAACTTTATTACATACATATATTTCATTTATAAAGCAATTCCACCATAAATAGAAAATAAAATGTTATAGATAAAAAAATTAAATATATTTTTATCATGATGCAATGTTTTCTTGTAAGTATTTATAATTTTCCATGTGGTTTTTTGTTTTTTATTTTAATCTTTTTATTTTATTTTATTTTATTTTTATAATATTTGTATTTTAATTCTCATAATTTGTGCATAATTCAATTTTTTGTATATTACTATTTTTATTTTGAATTTATCAATTCAAAACAAACAAAATATTACAGAGACTAAATTAGGGATATATTATAAAAGTAAAACAAATCACTAGCACACAGTAGGAAAAAAAATAAACACTATAAGGAAATTGAAAAAAAATGATTTTATATGGAAAAAATAAATACGGTATTTATGAAAACCTTAAAAACGTTTAAAATGAATGATTGATGAAAAATGAATTGTATAATTTTGTTTTATGAATGTACTATTTTTATAATAATTAAATTATGTATATAATAAAGTTTTATCTTAATGAGATTTTTAATATTTACAAAATTTACAGCTTTTAAAATTTTCCTTTTGTCTTTGAAATACATACATTTTTTAATTTAATTTAAAAGATATTTTTTTTTCTTTAAAACTCATGCATTGAAATTTATTTAGAAAAATAAAATAAAATAATGGGACTAGATCAAACCTATAAAAAGAAGAAACAAAACATTTAAAACATGTTTATTTATATTTTATTTTTTATTGTTATATTGTCCCTTTTAAATAGCAATTGAAATATTTTGAAATATTTTATTATAATAATAAATATTTTTCGTGCCAGTGATAAAGTATAAAAGGTCAGATATCAAATACAAAATAAAAATTATTTAAGTACAAGAATTAAAGAAAAAACACTATTAAGGACTATATACAAAATTTGTAAATTGTTTTACCCTAAATTTTAGGTCACATGTATAATTTTATCTCGTATCCTGTCATCAAATTGTTTTTAAAATCTTTAAACATTTATTTTTATGTAAAACTAATATAAATATAATTTCCTGCTTTTTTTCTCAAGGTTCTTCTTAACAACCACCCTGGCTGTTGAATTAGTCTATGGTCTCAAATTCTTCATCTCTCTACCACCCTCTCACCAAAAAACCAGCCTTTGAATCTTTCTTCAACAAACCACTCACCATTTTCATTCCAAATTCTCAATTTTAAAAACCCCAGATGCCACATTCTGTGTCCAGTGACACCCTTTCTTCCACCATTTTCATCTCTCTTGACCACTTTGTTTGGATTGCACCATTGAAAATCAAAAACCTTGCACACTTTGATTTCTTTACACACATACTTTAGCACAATTCAAACCTTCTTTGTTAGTCTTTTTTTTCCTTTTTCTATTTTGAACACTATGACTTCTTCTCCTATTGCAGTATTGAAGTCTTTGGTTGGTGTTGATTATTAAACTTTTTCAATTTTGCTACCAACTGTTTGAACCTTGGTCAGCTTCTGTCCCCTTTTTGATCAAAAAACACAAGACAGAAACTTCCTCTATTTAGAATCTTGGTGTGAGTGGTTTTTACTTTTTGTTTGCTCTAGTTTTATCAAAAACTTTGAATTGAATGAAATGGTTGTTGAGCTTTGCTCAGAGAATTGTGGGGTATCATCCATGAGTCCTAGGATTTCATTCTCTCATGACTTCTCCCAATCAGATGCCATTCCAGTTGAGAAGCACCCTTTGAGATCAAACTCATCTGGGTTGAGCTCAAGCATTGACTTTAATTTCTGTGTTCAGGAAAGCTTAGAGCTTGAGTCCTCTTCAGCAGACGAGCTTTTCTCACATGGGGTTATCCTTCCCACTCAAATCAAGAAGAAGAGCCTCAACAATGCTCTTTTGAAGCCAAAAAATCAAGAGCTGTTACCACCATCTCAACCCCAATTACCACCCTCAAAAGCTATTTGTGACAATGCCCCTTCCACCACAAGGAAAAGCTCCAAGAAAGAGAGACACAAAGATGGCAAGGACTTGAATGAGGAAGCGGATGAGAAGCATAGTTCCAAGTCATTTTGGAGATTTAAGAGAAGCAGCAGCTGTGGAAGTGGATATGGGAGGAGCTTATGCCCTTTGCCACTTTTGTCTAGAAGCAATTCAACAGGGTCTTCACCAAGTGTTAAGAGGATACCATTGTCAAAGGAGGGTCATCATGTTAAGCAAAATTCCCAGAAACGCTCTTCCTCTATCAAAACTTCTCACTCCTTGGCTTCACACAACCATCAAAAGCCTCCACTGAAGAGGAGCCATGGATCTTATGGTAATGGTATTAGAGTTAGCCCTGTTCTCAATGTTCCTTCTGCAAACCTTTTTGGTTTTGGCTCAATCTTCTCCAACAATAGAGATAAGAGCAAGAAGAAATAGTTCACAAAAAAAAACAGAAGTTCTTTTCTAATTTACAATTTTACTAATTTGCAAATGAGTGGGGTCTACCTTTTTTTTTTTTTTTTTTTTTTTTTTTCCCAGAT
>Ga0209489_104005_pt1 | contig 27776 bp, 11 predicted proteins | sample SiratrowhiteBW_FD_187527 | JGI IMG/M metagenome (GOLD analysis project Ga0209489, IMG submission 187527) | Root nodule microbial communities of legume samples collected from California, USA - Siratro white BW (SPAdes) (version 2) | ecosystem: Host-associated > Plants > Roots > Nodule | place... | reverse complement strand
TCTCCCTATAAATACACAACTTGTATTTGTAATCTTCAGCAATCACAAGTGAATAAAATTCTTCCTGTTGCACGTGGATTAGGGAAACCGAACCACGTTAAATCTTGTGTGTTGCCCGTGTTCCGTTTTTTTCTTCTATTCCTTGCAGATTATTTGTGTGTGTTGTTTGTTTAAGACTCATCAATTGATGTTGTATCTGCTTCTTATATCGGTTATATTTTAATTGATACAATATCTCTTTAAATAATTATAAAATTGACATTGTATTCTTTTATAGTGATTTTTTATTTAATCGGTGTAGTATGCTGTTGTAGAATTTTTATTTTTCAGTTAACTAATAATTGAAAATGGGTTTAAAATAATGTTAGGTAGAGATGTAATCAAAAGATGTGAAAATAGTTTGTTTCGGTGTACATTTCTTTTTTTCGAAAATACTTCTAAAATGTTTTAGTTGTTTTTTAAAAGTAATAATAATTCAAGATTTGAATTTTATACAAATACTACCTCCATATATATATATATATATAAACTAATCGTGTATGTTTTTCAAATAATAGTGGTGGGATAGTTATAAACTGTATAGCATCACAAATGCACGACTTTAATCAGTTACAACTGTTAATGCTCCATAAAAAAAATACTAAAAAAAGTAGCATACATATTGTTAAATTTAATCTTTGTAATTAATATAAAAATTAACACGACTTGGTTTATTATAATTTTTATTGTGCTTATCGAAAACAGTTTTTTATTGCACATTTCTTCCTTTCTATTCTCTACTAATATACGTAAGTCACAATGGTGTTCTTTAGAAGCCGGAAAAAAAAAAATTGATGAACAATCGATTCATCGCATTCCACAACCGTTGCGACATTTGTAGCTACTTGCGCAGTTACAGCCACATCTGACCACACTAACCATCACAACAAAACATTTTCTCAAATAAAAAGAACAAACCCAAGACAAAAGAAGATAATGACGAAGAACAAGTCATAACAATCGCGATGTCTCACAATTAAATCTTTTCGTATCAGTTTTAGTTCCTGTAAATTAAATTTTAAAGGTTACCTTAATTTCAATTTGATTGTGCAACTGAAAGCATCATAAGACTAAAAGATATTGGAAATTCACTTCGGCAACTTCTCCACTAGTTTGGTTATACCATCTTCGAAGAGTCTTACCTGAACCTTAGACTTTCTGACAGTTGTCAGAAAGTGAGTTCACGCTAAAAAGATATTGAAAGATTTTAAACTCATTCGGTGTGTCTGATAGTACAAAGGTTTACTTATAGATCTAGAAATACTTAATATATACCATTTTAGTTAGGAATATTTGTTCTTGTTAAGAAAAATAAAATAAAGTAAATTTTTTTATTATAAATTAGCGTAAGGTCCAGTTATATGTGATCCATATGTGATTTTCTTAAGGTTAGTAATTATTCATAGGTATATAAAGATCTTAATCTTAAGTAGAAAAAAATGTCTTTATTGTCTTAATTCCGATCTAAGAATAATCTAGACTTAATTAATGATTATGTCTTGGTAATTTGAATATGACATTGTGCGTAGTACCAAGACTTGAATATATCCAACCCTTATACTTGGTCTATGAATGATATTTGTTATATATCTTGAAAGGATCCAAAATAATTTTAGTTTTGATTGAATATGGATTTATGGGAATATGTCAAAGTTTTAAGTACTATATTATTTTCTTCCTACAACTATATTGTTTATACGCATAAGAAGTATATTTCAAATTGAATTTCATAAAGTGTTAGTTTACTTCTTTATTTTGCTTGTGTTTTGTAATTTTGTTGTAATTGTATTTTGACACAACAAATGGGTTTTTAGATATTAGAGTTAGAAGGTATTAGGATAAAGTTCAACAAATCATTTGATTAGTCTTAATTTTGTGTTTAAAACAATAATGTGTAAAACATATATCTGATTAGATTAAACTCTCTTGTTTAGCCTAACAAATGCATGTAATTTACTTATGTTCTTTATCTAATAATTTCTTGTTAAAATAGACAATAATCATATTTTGTCTAATAAGTTTTTGCTAAAATAGAGACAAGTGAGTATATTTCGTTAGATAAACGATACACCTTAAGCATTCTCGGTATACATAAAAGACATATAAATAATTATTTTCTTTATATAGAATATTCATTTCTTCAAATCTCTCAAGAGGATCTCATATCATTTTGTTATTATCAAGATTTCTTGAAAAGTGTCTAAAGTTGATCAGTGCATAAAACTTTCTAACCAGTCCAAATGTTAGTGTTGTAAAGTTAGTCAATGATATTAAGATATTTTCATAACATTAAAGAGAAAAGAATCTACCTACATAAGCCTAACAAGACATGTCCTATTCTAGAGAAGTTATGTATCCATTTAATGCTACATAAAGATAATTTAAAGTGTTTATGTGCTTGAACATGGTTAGAGAAGATAAAAGGCTCCAAAACCTCACAATGGCTCCAAAACAAATTTGTAATAACTCTTTTCTTTTCAACTATATATAGAGATCTTTGTGAAGAAGGAAGGTTGATGAAACTCTTTAAACAAGAACGAGAACAATCTCTTATAATCTAAGCAATCCTAAGCTTTATATTTGTGAGGAAGAACACTCTTCGTGTTCCTTGACAACCTAAAAGAGTGAATCTTATCTTGTATCTTTCTTAAGACATTACTCTATTTTAGTTTCTACCCAATGATCTTTTGATTGCACTCTTTGTAACAAAAAAAATGTTTTAACTTTGAGTGATTGTTGTTCAAAGAATACTTAGATTTATCTAAGAGTGATTACACTCTAAAAAAATATTCATAGAGTGATTATGTTCCAAAAAATATTTAATTTTAATTAGGAGTAGTTGCATTATAAATAATACTTGTATTTAACCAAAAATAGACATATCTAAAGAATACTTATTGTTTAGTCAAAAATTGTTGGTCCAAATAATTTTTATTTTGTATCTTTGTATCCTTAATTATATTGGTTAACAATTAATCATAGTTTAAATTATCAATAAATAAGTATAAAATTACCTTGTATAAATATCTCTTAACCCTTAATTATATTGGTTAACAATTAATCATAGTTTAAATTATCAATAAATAAGTATAAAATTACCTTGTATAAATATCTCTTAACCCTTATCATTTTATATTGCATATTATTACACTATAACTAATTTAAAAGAGAATAAATTTGTAAAATTTATCTTTAAAATCTTTTTTAGATAGTTCATACATCAATTTGAAGTTACGTCTAATAATCGTTCTTGACAATTCCTTAGTAGTGCTTCTATCCAATTTTTATACTTTGTCTATTTAAATTTATCAAAAAATAAATAAATTAAAAGATCTCAAATCACAATCTAATATTCTCTTCTTACTTTTTGGCAAGGAAATTTTTTCGCAATCTTTTATTTTACATGTTATTTTTATATATTTTGGTTATGCAACAATAGCATATATTGAATATGCAATTGAAATTGAGAGGGAGGTGTATAAATTTGCATGTTTTATGTGAATTTGAAAATGAAAAGTTGGGAAATTATATGATTGGACGAAAATATAAAAGTTTACTTATATTATTTGCATAGAAGAATCATTTTCATTATTTGCGTGTCGTACGTTTTTATTTTGGTTTTGTTTTTTAATTTACTTGGAAGAGCATAAGGGTTACACTCGATCGTATCTATTTCTTAATTAATGAGAAGAATAGAATATAATCAAATATAACTATTTTCTTTAATAGTTTACATTTTGTGTTAACATTATTTTATGTTTTATCTTTTAATTAATATACATAATACAATTGTGTTGCTCCAAACTTTAGGAACAGAGACGTAAAAGAAAATGCATACACGAAAGCTGAATATGGCCTTGATAAAGATTACACATCATATTTATTTTAATATATAATTACTATAATAGAATTTATCTAAACTTTAACATATATATTTAATAATTCACTTATGAAGTGATAAAAGTTTTCACTTAATATATGTTGTGTGAAATAAACCAGAAGGGTCCAATACCCATGCTCTATGTCTCTATGGATGTGTTCCTTCACACTTAAAACATACTATTTCGGCCCAATTCGTCTTTTTCATTTCAAATCGTAGACAGTTGCTTCCTGCACTATATATAAAATTGTAACTTACACTATACCACTTTTTAAAATGAAATACTGAAAATATTTTTAATATTTTTATTTTAAAATTAACATACAGTATTTTTTTTTGTTTACTTGTAAATTGGTTGATTTTACCATTTTCCCTTATTTTCCCTTAATACTGTGTGCATTAAAGAGAGTTGTTTTGACTCTCACTCTCTCTTACTTTATCTTTATTATTATTTATTTATCATTATCAAATAATTAATAAAAAGAAACCCTAAAAAAGATATATCTCCTAAAAAAAAGTAAAATCCTAATAATTTTAAAAATATTCTATTTAATTCCTTTTATTATTCTACTAAAATCAACCCCATTTTTATTATTTTTGAAAAAAAATATTCTACCCTCTAAAACTAATATATGCTATACACACGCCAGATAGAAAAAAGAGATGTTAATATACTGCTTTGAAAGGTGCCTTTACTTCTTTAAGTCATTTACTCCTTTTATTATATAACAATTTTTCTTATCTTTAAAAATATCATCAAGTTCCTTATTTAATTTTTTTTATATGAATATAGAATATAAAAATTGAAAAAAGGTATTTATTTAATTATATAAAATAGTATTATGTATTATTAATCTAAAATGACTTAAAAGATATTAAAAAGTGTTACGTATTATTAATATAATATTTTATATTTTAATTATATGATTGATGCAGAGTATTTATCTAATTATGAATTATTGTATATCATATATTTGTGATAGACTAGTTAATTTTTATAATTATAATAATTTCAATAGTTATCGTAACAAGAATTTAACCTGTTAATCGTTAAAATTCTTTTATATCAAAATTGTATAATTACTAAATTATAAAATAAGTGAATAAATCAAAAATAAAAACAAAAAAATTCAAAATCCTAAACTTTAAACCTTACCATTAGTAAGAGGGTAAATATAAAGATAAATAATTAAATAATTATAAAGATTAAAATGAGAGGAGAGAGTCAAAGAAACCTCTCTAACTCGCACAATATTAACAGAAAATGATAAAACTGTCAAAAACAAAAAATATGCACACCTTGATTTCAAAACAAAATACTAAGGGTATTTTTAGAATTTAAAGAAAGTATGTAGTACAGGTTGGAATTTATACAGTGTAGGAAACAACTGTCCAAATCATAATTTGCCAAAGCGATCTTTTTGTTTCACGTTAAGTTTTTTTATAGGTCCCCTTTTTCTTTTCAATATCAACAAGAAAAGAAAAACAAATAATATATATATATATATTATATATATATATATATATTATTTTTTCTTAAAAGTATATTTCATGTTTATTTTATATTTTGACTCAAGCTTAATTTGAATTTTTGATTTTATGTTTTGAAAATGAAAAAAATATAATTAAAAAATAAAGTTTCACTAAAAGTGACTAGTGTAGTTTTAAATAAAGATTAATTATTACTGACGTAACACTATTAAATATTTATATTTAGTTTTTTTTATAATTTAATTAAGTTTTAAGTGCTTTATAAATCTAATATTTTTAATTGAAATTTTATTAGAAAATTTATTTGATTGAATATCTAAAAAAATATTTTTATCTAAGTACCCTTTTATTTCATTTATTATAATTATTACTTCCATTTTTCTATCTTTATTTTAATAATTTACTTGTTCATCTTCTCTCCAATATCTTTCTAATAACTAATCAAATTGTTATTGAGAAAAAAAAATAATTAATAAGAGAGTTGACAGACGAATTTAGAAGAGACAAAACAAACTGATTAATAGTTTGGAGAGAAAATAAAAATAAGAATCACATTATCTTGTTCACTTAAATTATAAGTTATTTAAAGTTTAATTAAACTTACTTTAAATCATCTTGGGTTTCAAATGTAATTTCTTTATATATATTTATTTTTAATAAAAAAGACATATAAGAAAATCATATTGTGCTGGTCAAGACGCTTTTCTACTAGCCATCTAACATTTTTTTTTCTTTTACATTTTTATCATTTGGCTTTTCTCAATTTTTTTATGTGGAGGGGTGGAAGAGGTAAAAGGGAATCCAATTTTACAACAATAGTTTGTTAACATTTTTAAGAATTATTCCTAGAAAAAATTATAATAATTTTTTTCTTTAGAGATGATTAATATATTCATTTCCTACCTTCTTTTTTAGATTATACATTATCCTCTCCTCAAGTATTATTTTTTCTTTTTTAATAATTAAGTCTGGTAAACTGAATGTTCCACAAAATTTAACTAGTTTGACTTCATCTCAAAGTTGGTGGTTTTTTGACACCTAACAGAACTATTAATACTAAATGAAATGACTCATACCAGTGTAAGCAGCATAATGTAAGATTCCTCCTTAACTGGATTCAATTATCTTGTTTTTGCCATGTATATTTCTCCAGTTGTGGAGCTATAAAAGATTTAGAAGTTAGGAATAGTTCTCTACTTATCCCACTAGTTGGTTTTGTTTTATTATTATTATTTTTTATTATCTTTTCAATTTTTGAGCAATAATATTAATGTTATAAAGACAGATTGTCATTGACACTAGTGAAATCAAATGGATAATAGTAAAACTATTTTTAATAATTAAAAATATACAAAATAATATTAAAAATATATAATGTCATAAATTTAAAAGAAAATAAATAAATTTAGAGGTTCTTAACGTTTAAAATATAAAGAATGTTTAAATAAAGCATATGACACTTAAATTGAAATTTCAATAATATGTATTAATATTGTTATCTTAAAAAGATATAAAAAAAGGAAATTGAATTGTTTCTTTTTTAAATCTTTTTACACCTATAAAATATTTTTTTTTCTTTTTTTCTTTTAAAAGATAAAAAGCTTTTCCACAAGAACAATAAGAGGGAGAGATTAGGTAATATGTTTCATCCACCGATATTAGGTTTAGTTTTGACAACCTCTAAATTTTACTAGGATAAAATTTTGCAAAGAGTATTCTGAATCACTTTTAATCAAAATTTCAAGTATTTTGATTAATTGCTTCTCTCAGAAAATTTTCAAATATTTTTTTTTTCAGAATAGTCTTTTCAAGCTTGATCGATACACATTCCCAAGATTAATTGAAAAGGTATAACAAATCGAAAAGTATTAAATACACAAATGTAAAATTTAAGTTTAGGTTTCTTAAAGAGAGAGGATATTAGAATATTTAGAGAAGCTATAATATTACAAAAAGAATCATAGAAAGATAGATAAATAAATCATTGTTCTCATTACTTGTGAATACTTATATATAAATCTTACGAAAAGTAGTCTTTGTGAAACGTTAAAAAGTGTTATTATGCAATAAATTTAATGCATTTCACTAAATGACTTCTTTAATATAATAATATGAGTTATCTTTAACTTTGATAGACAGATAGACATGTAGAAAAAGGAAATATACTTTTTTGTTCTAGATGGATTCACAATAACATGTTTATATATAGAATAAAAGACGGAATTATAAATAGTTTACATTGGTTTATATTTTTGTAAGAAAAAATATTATAATTTTGATTCATATTTTTTAATTAATTTTTCATTGATTGACCAAGTTTTAATCAGGAATTATCAATTTGATATTTTTTTTATCAGTAATAAAGAATAAATAATTAATAGAACACACGTTTATCCAAGACCACATGCAGATTTATAATTCCAGAAAAACCTTAGAAAAACAACAAAAAAGAAAAAAAGAAAAATCAATAACCTTCTAGACAAAGTCTGAATAATGGACTGATTCCTAAATCAGTCTAGGTGATAACCATGGCTAATACAATAATTAGTTAATCAATGGGGTAATATACTCACTTACGTAAGAACTGCAATGACAAGAACAATGCCAATCAAAAATAAATAAAATAAAGACAAATTCCTTTAAGATAATGTTAAATAATTATACTCTCGCTAATTTTAAATAATCACACATTTTTTTGTGTTTTTAATAAAATGATATTCACACTCTGTCCGTTTTTATATAAAACATTTATCTGATAAATGACATTCGTGCCCTTATATATTTAAGAAAATGACACTCATTTTTTTTTATTATATTTAAACTATATATATTTATTATAAAAAAATTCTTTAACTTTATACTCCAAACTTTAATTTTCAATTAGTTTTAACTAATATGATACTCTTTAAATAAAATAAGGAAGAGGTTGATAACAAAAAGGGAAAGTAAGTGTCATGTTATTAAAAATATGAAAGAGGAGAGTTTCATTTATTAAAAAAATAAAAGATATAGATGTCTATTTAAAAACTAAAAGATGCAAGTGTCGTTTTATTAATAACGTAAGAAATATAAGTCTTACTTTAAAATTGAAAACGTGTTAGTATAACTTTAGAAAAGATAAATTTAATTTCCTCTAAAATAAAGGTTGCAATATTTTAAGGGAAAAAGAACAAAGGAATTTAAAGTCTAGGATAATAATCCATGAGAAATTGTTTAAGTACTTAGGTGAAGTTGCCAAGAATGGAGGTGCACTTATTATGTACTCAACAAGTGTACCAAATGATATAAATAGCCATAGAATAATAGTTAAACTATGAAAGTCATTGGGAAAGACAATTGATTTTATGAAAATACAATTAATACAATTGAAAATTAAATTATGATTAAATAAATTATCAAAATTAGTTATAAAATAGGTAGTTTCATCCTTATCGATCTGACGATGAATGTCAATTTAATTCTATCTATATTTTGAATGGACAAAAATAATTTGTTCAATTTAATCTTATATCGTACCAACCAAATATCCGGTTTAAAAGAAAATAAAAAATAAAAAATAATAATTTTTAAAAGATAAAAATTATTCTTAATAACATATCCATTCACAAAATTAACTAAAACCCTAAATCTTAGGTAGTATGAGTCTAATTTCCTTTGTTAAACCCCTAATTCTTTAATTAAATTAATGAGAGAAATTTACCGTAATAAAAATTACCTTAAGATTACTAATTATGTCTTTATTAATATTCAACTTTTTTCCGACAACTTAAATCATGAAAGTTTAGTATTGTTTAATAAGCATTAACATTGATTAAAAAGTCATAAGATAGTAAGTCAATTTCAGTTTTACATAAGACTAATTTGAATATTTTTATTAAGTCCTCATTCTTATTGAATAAGTCCTCATTCAAACTTTTGTTGTACTAAGTACTTACATTTTTTTTATTACTCTGTTGTTTGATTTTTTTATTAACGAAATATTATGATTGTTACCTTATTTTTCCATCTTTAACTTGCTAATTAGTTAGTATTTTTTCTTTTTAATTCTCTCTAAGTTCCTGGTTAACTTCTCCTTTCATAGAAAAGAAATAAGTTGATCCCGTATATTAGAAAAATTGTAGAGAAAACGAGTAAGTTAATCAGGGAATCGAATATGAGAAGACATAAATAATAATCGCAATACTCCATTAAAAAAAATCAAATGACAAGATATATATAAAAAAAATATTTTGAACACTCAATGTAATATTTTTTTTTAATAAAGACTTAATTAAAAATACTCAAATTTATGACTTAAAAATTAAACTTAATTAAGTCTTATAAGTATTTAAAACTAGTTATTTTCAAGATATTATTTAAATATATAAATTAATAAATTAATTAAAATTCATGCATAACTATTAAATTATAAAAATTAATCAGGCTAAATTGCTAGAAAATTTAGTGTTGACTACTATAATTTTAAATACCACTAGTAACAACATGTATACAAACTATTTTAAATTATTTAGATAAAATCAATCAATTTAGTTTAATATTTTTTTTTCTTGGGCACTTTTCGTATAAGTTAAAGCAACACGCATGCTTAAATACTTTTAGCTACTTAAAATTAAATATTCAAGAACTTTTTTTCTGTTTTTGTATACAATAAATACTCGTACTTTCAATAAGGAACATGTTATTTCTTTAACCTATAACAAATGGAGTATATTGAAATGTTAGTAGCACATTTTATTTTCAATTTAAAGCGCAAAACATTTATTGAAATGTTGGTAGTACTTAAAAGAGGAATTAAAGGCAATACTTATTGGGGATTTATTGACCATTTTTAGAGCCCCTTTTGTTTTTTTTAAATATTGCTTTTTATCACTTTCAATTCTCTTGAAGCATCATAATGGATAAAGAAAGCGGTGTATGTTTGTGAAATTTTGGTGTTTATATTCATAAGAAATGAATTTGAGATTTCAGATATAAACATGTAGTGGGTAGATGAAAGATGCCCTTATGAGTGGCTAGATTCCTCATACGACCTTTATCTTTAACTTTGCACAACCTTCCATGCGATCATATTCCTTCAAGACCCGTCTATAAATAATGTAGCAATAGCAACTACAAACCCTTACCTTTTTTTTTTTTTTTTTCTCTCAAGCCGCTCCAAAAGAAAACAAGTGCTATACCTAAATACACAAATCATTACCAACGTTTCACACCTACCCTCTAACTTGTTCTTACTATTAATTTTCTTTTGCCTAATGGTTTTTTGGAATATGTGGTGTTGGCCTAAATGCTTCACAACATATGATTTATGAGGAGGCCATTTGGTCCTCAAGAAGGTACCAAAAGTCACAAAGAAATCTGAATTTGGATTCTGTGAGACACGTTGAGTGTAAAAGGTGTATGTATATATAATAGAATGATAGTGAGTGAGCAAGCAAGCTTGGAAATGCAGCAAAATAATTACAAGACTAGACTAGAAGGAGACGAAGTGGAGCATGCAGAAAGGCATAAAAGTTTGTTTAAGCAAGCATTTGAGAAGGGCCATATTTAGCAATTAAAATAAGAATATCCTTGAATCCCAATTTAGCAAGTGCATGTTAATTTTCTTTTGATCCCAATGTTTTTTGTCTTGCAATGTATGGTAACAATAATAGCCTTTGGAAGGTTGGGAAAAAGAGTGTGTGGTGGGTGGCAATTAGACTTAGCCCGTGCGCTGACCATCACTTTTTCTCAGCGAATGCAAGAACACCTTCCTTCATCCCACGCACTGTAAGTGGCTACCTCGCGTGCAAGTTTCAGAAAAAATTCCAATTTCTCATTCCCCCCACTTCACAATTTACAAGTGAAGGTCACCATCAAATAACACATAGATCAATTCTGAAGAATGATTAAAAAGATTTAAAGCTGTATATTTTGTTATTTTATGAAAAATTAGTAAGATTGAAGACTTGTAATAATTTCTGAGTCACAAATCTTCTTATAATCCCTGATAATTACGTAATCATAATGGCCTTTTGTTTTACTTTCTAGATTTTGTTTATGCTATTATCTTAATCATCTTTAGGGACATATATGTGAATGGAATTTTCTAATTACGGCGGCTGATTCAACCAGAACCAATTTATAACATCCTCATTGGACAAAAATGATGAAGAAATTATTTTTATGCAGTTCAATTATTATGTTTCGTCATTTTCACAGACATGTAGAGGAAATCTAGCAGACCAAGAAATTAATTTAATCTTAAATTGTGATTACGAGGATGCATTTTTCTCCTGCATCTGGGCACTCCAATAAAGGAAATCCACTAACCAAACTGATTGGATTGTAGTAATCCACAATTTTTTTTATCCAACTAGGAGTTGTTTAGGATAATTTGAAACAACAATTCTCTTAACGAGGGGTGATGCTTTTAAACTAAAGATGTGACACTTCAAAGTTACTTAAAATAATTTTCAGTTATTTCTCCAAATAACTTAACATTGAGAATTAATCCTTTTATATATTGAAATAATAAAACTCTAAATTAAAACATATAAAATTATGAATTATTTAATATTTTCTCAAAAAAATTAATTGAGCAAAATTAATGATAAATGTTCCTGGTTGGAACATTTGAATGAGGTGAAGGAATAGGTGCGGTACCAACTTCAACTATTGAGATTCTTAACTTGAAATTTAGATCGAGGGTATTTTGATTTTTGAGAACGTGTCTTTTCCATATCGGCTTACTGCCTTGTACTCAAAAAGCTCCTCTAGGTCTCAGATTTAGGATTTAGGGTCGGACTTGGATTGTCTTCCACAATTTGGATGAAACTTTTAAATCAAAGGTCTCTTTCTCCTGGGTTGGAGGGGGAGAGTATCTACAAAGACACTCCGACGAGGATCAATTAAGTAGATGTAAGAATAAAGATAAAGAGACAATCTCCTAACCTGTGTGGGATACTCCTCTATTTAAATGGATGGTTGTGGGCTTTAAGCACGATTTCTTAAGACCCATGATTATTAATTTTATTAGTTAGAAGGTTTTTACTAATTATTATAACTAACACCTGTTTCAAGATTCATTATGTTATTCCTAGACTATGCTGAGAACTTGAGTCTGAATTGACTTCCCAAACTCACTTGGAGTAATAGGTCTCTTAATTATTTTAAATTGTCAAAGAATTTATAATTTTGTCAACTTTCCAAATCTACCTATAGCATTAGGTTGAGTATAATAAATTTTATAATATGGATGTGGTTCAATAAAAAGTATAAATTTTATCTTCCACTGTGTTAACAATTCAAAGTGAATGGTTTCTAAGGAAGAGCCCTTAAAATAATTTAAATCTTAGTTTTTATAAAACTGAATTTGTTGATAAAATTTTAATGTACCAATTTATTTTGAGAATATTTAAACGTATAATATGAAACTGAGTTTATTTATCAAACTAAGTTTGCAAGAACTTCATAATCGAAATTAAACAAAGTATATTTATGGTATAATCATTGGCTAGGAAAAGGGTTATGTTTTTTCAGTTTAAGGAAATGTTTACTTTAATTGAGATTTGTAAACATAAAATGAAAATACATACTATCCACCTTGAATTATATTTATTCATTTTTTTTAAAAATTATTTGTAAAAAATTATTTGCTCTATGATTCATACACTTTTGTTTTTTCAATTAAGTTCCTACAATTATTATTAAGTATTTAGTAACATTCTTATGAATTTAATATAAATGCACTAATGCCATTCGTTCATATATAGTAACCTATATGATGAGTGTTTTTTTAACTTTTATAATAATTAATTTCAAAGTCATATCTAGCATAACTTTTTTAGAATTTTTTATAGAATCGTTTATGTCCATGCGAATTAAAATTAGTTTCTATACTTATAAAACCATTTAAATAAATCCCTACGGTTGTTCCAAATTTTTAATTTGATCTCTATACAAAATATAAGATTTGATGATAGAATCTTAAAACTTTTTGATAGCAATATAGAATGGCAATGTGGATATACTTTATAAATTAGGCAGCTATCAATTAGAACGAATTTATTTAGGATTTTTCATAAGTAAAGCTATAGACCACATGTAGTGCGATAATAATTAAACCAAAATTAATCCTAGCCTCTATTATTCTCTTCCAAACTCCTTGATCCTAAACATACCCTATGCATTTAAAATTTATAACAACACACCGCAAAATTTATAAAGCCATGGTCCATGATGATAACAATACTAGACTTGTACAATTAGACATGAAGTTTTCATAAATTGAAGCCACACTTGCATTACAAACCTGACATAACTATATTGTTAACAATTGGGGAGGAGCATAAAAAACACAACTCCTCAGCAATCACCACATAAAACTGAAGATCATAACTACACTTCTTAATTACTTCCCTAGTAATAATTATACAAATACATACACACAAGTTTGCTTTACACCCAGAATTCAGTGTGTCAGCAATGATCTATGTCAGTTCCTGAAATGGACTGAGGAAGGCCTTCAAGCAAGCAAGAAACTGGGGGAATGGTTAGTGTCTGAGAGTTTCCATAGGCACTCCAGCAGTAAGGATCAAGCACTATGTCTCCTTCAGCTGGAAGAAGCTCAATATCTGAGAGGGTCAAGTTGGTGCATGGGACAGAGTCACTGCAAGCAAAATGCATTGGAGGGTGCCTTATATCATACGTTCCCTTTATGTTTATGTAAGATACATTGGATACAAACACTGCAGAGGTCTTGTTGGAGCAATCTTTACTGAGGCAGTAAAACTGATCAATTATAATGGGGTTTCTCACACTTTCCATATGAATATTAGTAAATGTCACTCCTGATACTGATCCTGATCCACCTTGCCATGTCTTGATTCTAACCCCGTTATCTGACGCTTTTATAACCGACTCTCTCACTGTTATGTTTGAAACACAGGCTCTGGAGTTGTGATTTCCCAGACTACCAATGCTGAATTAAAATAATAAGATAAGATTACTTAACTATATAATATATGGACCCTTGAAAATAAATAATAAGTTAATTAATTACCTTATACCATGACCAGGTCCACATGTTATGTTCTTTATATCAACATCATGGCAACCGGCTCCAATGGACACGCAGTCATCACCTGCATAAAAGGATAATTCATCAATGACTTTTGAGTTTTGATACAGTAGTAAAAAAAAGTAGTGGTTTGTTTTGTGACCAACCATTAGAAATGACCGAGTTGTATATCTTGACGTCATTGGTATTTTCTATGTGTATTCCATCGGTGTTGGGGCTGAGTGCTGGAGCTGTTATGTAGATTGATTCCACGTGGACGCTTTCGCAGCCATCAAATCTGAAGTGGAATTGGGGGCTGTTCTTGATTTTGAGTCCTTGTACGGTCAAATTGGAACTCATGAAAAACCTTATCGCCTGCAAAACATTCGGAGTTACATTACGTTTGAACACTTGTTTTCAATCACAATGCAAGTTGTATTTGTGTTAGGACTACTTACAACTGGGCTGTCGCATGGTCCTGGAGATGTTGTCCCATGAGGTCCCTGTGGCATTTCATCATAAGGGTCAGTGTTTGAAGCATCAAGATTGAATCTTTTTTTTGTTCTTAATATTCTCAAATCATCAAAAGTATACCTTATGAGGCTTACAAGGGAGGTCCCACCATTTTGCTCCTCTCCCATCTATTAATCCACTTCCTTCAAGTGACATCCCATTGATTCTATAAAACACAAGCCATTGACGCCTGCTGTTGTTCTTTGGCCAAGAGTCAGGTCCATCGGGTGGCATAAGAGTGCCATCAACCTTTTTCACAAGTGCCAGCAAAGTTAATTAGTGAGCATTACCCTTAACCATTTGTAAGAAACAAAATAATCAATTTTATTACACTGTAAAAGGTTTATCATGATTTTTTATTTAAAGTATAAAAACCTTTTACGTTAATTATAGTAAGTGTAAGAAGAACCAAAAATGTTGCAATTTGCAAAGTACATTACCTTTAGTACTAAGCCACCTTTACAAGGACCTGTGAAAATAGTAGATTGAATGATGAAGGAGAGACCGTGGGGAACAAGGATAACTTTAACCGCTGATTCACTTTGGCAGGCAGTGTCCCATGCCATCTTCAATGACTCTGTATCATCGGTTACTCCATCTCCAATGGCCCCAAATGCTCGAATATCGAACAAGTTATCAGATGTATTGTGGTAGTTCTCATCAGCAGTGGGGCTAGGAGAAGGAGCTTCATCAGGGGCGGTAGAAGGACCAGAGAATGGAGAAGGAGATGGTGAAATTTCAGGTGCATTATGATAATATGAGTGTTTGTGTTTTCTATGGAAATGGTGCCTAGCTTGGGTGGGAAGAAACAAAGTAAGAAAATATAAGGACAATATTGCTAGTGGTAAAATATTAGAAGGCCTCATTGTGAGTATATTCTAGTGCCGGAGTTAAAAATGGGCTTAAAAAGGTTTAGATGCTAAAACTTTGAAAACTAGAGACTGTGATTGGCTTTGTGGCTGTCCACAGAAAGATGAAAGGAATAAAGAGTGTAATTTTGGAGTAATTGGGCACCCTGAGTTTTGGGAAATTGAAAGGAACCAGTGGTTTGTAAGAGTGACCTCTAGTAGCACTAGTGCACAAGTTGCAGCAAGTTTAATTGTGAGTTGGGCCCTTGGAGTACATGCAGAATCAGAAAGCCTGGGTTACTATATATAATAAGAAGGCATAGTGGACAATAGGTTAAGTTTCATCGGCACATTATCAATATTTTATTGGTTTTGGAAGTGGAAACGACAAATACTACATAGGCATTGGTCTTCTTTTAGAGATTGTGGAGTCCGCATATGACAACTCTGAAAAGAGCAAAAAGGAATAACCAGAAGTCAGGCTGGGTACTAGACAAACCTCCCATGTTCCTCCCATTACTTTTTTGTCCCATAACTAAGAGGGATTTGCTATGGATAATATTTCTTAAGACAAAATATATTTATTACACAAAATGTTGTTTCTATTTATTAGTAATAATAAATTTTTAATATTTTCAAATAACTAAGACACTTTTTTTTTACAAAATTTCCCCTACTAATTAAAAATGAAATACTTACATAAATTTAGCTTAGTAGTGATTTAGATGAAATAAGTTGATAAATATAGTAAATTATGATAATTAATTATCAATATGATAGTTAATGATGTGATTGATAATTATAGTAAATTACTAGTTTTCTCCTTATAACTTAAGTTTTAGTTTCTAATAAAATTTTAAATTACCTTAGATTCTCTATTTCTAATTTATTTTTCAAAATTGACTACTCTATCCATTTTGGTCAAAGTTTATTGAAAGAATAAGATTATTTAAATAAACTTGCTTTAAAAAGTAATACATTTGTTAACTCTCGTTAAAAATTAGTAAAGGATTTTGAGATTATATATACCATAGTTTCAATGACATTCGAACATTTTTTTTTTATCAGTCATGACATTTGAACATTAAATTCCCAAATAATATTTTGTTAATTGGATTGCAGTAGTAGCTTAATTGCTGTATGCCTCAAATTCAGAGCACGAATATCACTAACAGTTAGGTAGCGATATGTCCGTGTGCTTGTCTAGAACATACCATATTTATGTTTTTGGTCCCTTTTGGGTACCCCCAAAACCATGTCTATAGTCACAAATAATTTGTAGATATAAATAATTTATCCATATGGTGACTGGGTTGGGTTTGATTTTTTTCATTTTTGATAAATAATTCATCCATATGGTGACTGGGTTTGGTTTGATAGTAGAATTTATGTCCGAGTTCTGCATATATTCATTTATATTATATGTACTCATATTGAAAATGAACAATAATACTAGATATGTAAATTAATTTATGTAATTGAAATGTGTGGTTAGATTAATGTAATCCGCATAGTGGTCTTATCCATATTAATAGTGTAAATCCCACAGATGGAGTTTTGTAGTATATAGTAATCTTTTCCAGTGGCAATATGATTTTTTTCAGACAAAATACTTATGCTCATATAAAAGAAGTTATTGTAAACTACATATATTTATATTGAAAAGTGTATTTTGTTGGTAACTTTATCATGAACAGGGCTGCAATTCAATATTGCCTATAGGATACGGATTACTTATATTTAATACAACGTAGCAAATCTATATATTTGTTTGAGAACAAGGTTTTATAGGAAGATAATGAATTATCCTACCCTATATGTCATAAGACTGTAAAGGAAAGATTTAAATTTTCTAAAACCAGTAAAGATAAAGTAATTATTTATTGTTGATGAAAAAACTAATAGCTAACATTTCGATATGTGTTAATATATTAGGTGAACTTTCTCAAATTGGAAATTTTTTCTGAAATATATCTTTCTAAAAAAATATAAAAAGTAAATCTTTCTCCATTTTATTTATTAAATTAGACTTTTGTATTCTTCATAGAATTTCCCATAGGAAAACTGTTTTGGTCTCTAACTTGAAACACTCTACCTATCATTCTCTAGAGTGTTCCAAGAGTGCGCCAATATATAAAGACTGATTATATTTTGACACTGACAAAATACATACAACTACAATTATCCAACAACTCAATAAATTAATATTTTAATTATATTTCTTTTATTTTTTTATTTAAAATACTAATATATATTATTAATTACTATAATAGGTTGTGAAATGAATGTTTTTACTTTAGGTATCTAAGTAACTTTCGTATCTCTCACAGATTAGTAGTTTCCAGGTAGCAACGTGAATCATAAATAGATGAATGCAGAGACAAAAGGAAAGCAACGTGAAAACTTAGTGGAGCTTACGGTGCAAAAGTGGAACTGAACCATAAATAGTAAACAAGTCTACTTTGATAAATGAAATTGAGTTCATTTTTAAAATAATATTATTTTAAAAAATCGCTTTTATATTTCTCCATTTTAAACTTATATTATTAATATATGTCATTTATTCTTAACTAAATAATACATTATAAATTATTTTCACATAAATAAAAAATTATTATTTTTATATTAGAGACTAAAATTCTCCACCGGCCACATGCCAGAACTCCTCTTGAACGATAAAGGATCCAGTCTAGTAAATAAATTTAGAAAAAGACTATTTTTGTAAATTTTCAAAAATGGTATATTTCAGAAAAAAAAAATTACTCAATGCGCATATATACTTTTTTGTTTTGAATTGTTGATTTAAAGAAGCCGCATGGCTAAAGCAATAGGAAGATTTATGCGGCTGAACTTAATTTGGTTTTGAAAAATGCAGTGGCTTAAAGTGGATAGATATAGTTAATTAATTATATTAGGGTTCGTCATTTAAATATTAATTTAGCTGTATCAGTAACCGTCCATCCACTGGGAAGTTGAGAATTCATGGCTTTTGCTTTGCTTTGCTTCCACTCACAACACAACTTCTCAACTCACCATATTGCTCTCTATCTTTCTCTATCGCCGCCCAAACTGATCATACCACTTTTTCTGCTCATGCTTCATCACTTCCACACACAGACACAATGCTGGTTTACCACTTTTGTCTCACTTAATTGCTTTCAGTTGGCGCCTCAAAACTCAAATGTCGACCACAGTTTTTAGTTTTCAAGTAATCAACATACTTAATTGCTGTCATCTTCTGTTTTCTTTATTAGACTGTGGCTAATTTTACGTTTTATTAAGCTAACACGTTCTGTAGATCAAAATTACAGCTTAAAGCGTGAGCTATATGGCTAGTAATATTAAAAGGTGCTACATTTAACATGCAAAAAGTTGCTGCTTAAAACTGAATCCGGTGTTTAAATTAAATGGTTTTACCTATCATAACCCAAAAGGAAAAAGGAAAGTATAGCTTAATTAAAGGTGAGTGGCTGACTTTTGCAGCAATTGGCCTACCCAAATTGACGAATAATATATTTAAAATACTCAAATGATGGATCACGTTATAGTGCTACTTCTCATACACCCATCGAGAATCTACACTATCCACATACGTACTTCTATACCCCACTTAGTAGGTTGGTATATTTTGTATAATTATCAATAAAATAAAATTTCACCTAATTTAGTCTTTGTTAGTTACAAGGAACATAATGTTTAAGGGTTAGATGGAGCTTTATATTTGATAGAAATAACTAAGAAAAATAATATAAAAAATTTATAAATTTATCTTAATATTTTGAGCCAAAAGTAGTATGTTGATCTTTTATATTGATTTAATTCATAATTTATTGGCAAGAATCTCGCCAAATAACCTATTGATAATAGGTTAAGCGTCTTTGCCGAACCCTAGAGTTTTTATGATCGATTTTTATGGAATTGAAGTATGTAAAAGAGTTTTGTGTTGCCAAACAGAGGAAGCTGGACTATTTTGAAGACGAGATAAATGGAGGTGGTGGAGCTTGAAGAGGAAATGAAAGATAATTTTTCGGAGCATCACTGAGAACTTTTCTTTATCTTTGTGTCTTGTCTTTCTTTTATAATGGAGTTCTAACCTTTTTGTTTTTCATATAGGTTTCTGAGGTAATTACTTTACTAATTTTAGGTATTCTTCTAATATTAGTTTGTAATTCGTATTATTATTCATTTACTCATAATTTGTTTTGATGAATTTCGTGACATTAGAAAAAAGAGGGTTGTATTTTCATGATTTTAGCCTTATTCTTGTTGGTAATATCTTGAATCATATATTCCTCTTATAACTTTTAGGAATTATTTTACTAAAAAAAAATGTCATAAATTAATTTAGGAGTACATGATAGTTTATAAAAACTTTTTGTCCTTTTTAGGAATTATTTTACTAAAAAAAAATGTCATAAATTAATTTAGGAGTACATGATAGTTTATAAAAACTTTTTGTCCTTTAATCCATTAAAACATATTTTTAGGACAAAATGATATCATAAATACAAAATTTAACCGTACCTCAATTCTTTCTATTTCAACACATTTGAGATGGAACCATTAGTATTTCTGCACTCTTACATTTTTTAGTGCTAAAATAAAAAAAAAAAATTATTATTTTATTGTATTTTAGTTTTTTTTTTAATTAAATCAAATTCAAATCAACCCTTGTGATTCAAATCAAAACTGTTCTTGTGAAAGTGTGAATTGGACTTCGACCTTTGATGATAACATTTGCTTTAATACCATTTTTAAAACATTACTTAAGATAATAATATAGTACACACGTTAAAATCTTGTCCCTTATTATCCAATACCTTATTATTGTGAATTGATAACTAATTTTTGCATATGAATTTAATAGGATTTATATGCCAAGGTCTCGTATATAAGTTATTTTAGTGGAAAATCATCCTAAACACCGTTATTTAGACTACCTGGGTGATAATTTATCACGGGAGCATGATGCTTCAATTATTCTTTTTCATTAAGTTTTTTTCTAAACATTCGATTAAAATTCTAGTGTTATTGTTTTTTTAAAGACATTCTCTTTGTTAAAATCTAATTCAAATCAATTTTATTTAAATTTTCTGTAAGACTTTTAATTCGAGTTACATCTAATTACATCTAATTAATATGAATGAATAAGTGATCAATACATATTCAAATTCAATGACACTTGATAGCAAATAACAGACTAACATAAATATATTTCTGTTATTGTTATTTGCTATCAACAATTTCCTTTTATTACTTATCAAGAGATGATATAGAAACTCATTTTATCAAAATTCCTCAAACAACAACCATATTTGTTCTTTTTAGCCACTTGAAAAATAATAAAATGAGAGTGTTGAATGATTGTTGGACTATGTTGATCTATTTTTTTTCCTATTCTAGTGTATCATTTCCATTTATTACTTAGAAATTTTATATATTATTACTTTTCTTTTCTTTTTCTTTTTGTATAAAATTGACAAATAAAAAAAACAAAGTTAGTATTTAATAAATTTTAGTTATGATTTTGAAAGTTTTAGTAAGTTTGAGTTAATAACATCTATGAATTTTTAAGGGTGTTTAATTTGACAAAGCGAACACCTCATTTTGATCAAATGGTAAAGAAGCAACAATAGAGGTCTTGGAGAACTGGCATGAAAATAAGTTGGTTGAAAGTTGGAATGGAGGAGAGAGTGGTTAAAGTGGAAAAATTATCCAGGCATCTTTATTGATGCAAGAGATTCAAAAATCAAAAGAAGGATGATTGGTGTTGAAGGGATGATGAAACACATGTTTAGACTGTTAGATGTGCTTATAAGAAACTACATAATGAAATTACTACTCAGGATTGTCAAGTGTATGAAATGTTAGAAAACCAAGGCTTTGAGGTAAGGCGTACTTTTTAATTGAAGAGTAACTAGAAATGTATAAGACATGTGTGATAAATGGACGAGTGTGACAACAATACACCATAATTTAGCCAGACATCACTTTAGTCAATTTAGATTGTTGATGTTGAATAAAAATGAAGACAAAGTTTGACGTTGTATGCGAGTGACTAGTACTGTAATTTGGAAAATATGAAGTCAAAGAAATATAACTATTTTAACATCCGGATCAGTGTCTTCATCCTATAACTTGTCTAAAATCTGAGGGAATAAATGTGAGATATAGGTAGAAATTGGTATAACGGAGGATAAAATATGGGTGCTGGAACTAATGGGATAGTGGATTTAGACTCCAAGATCTGGGGTAATTGGTGGTTCTAACTGTATAGATAATTCTACATTAGTACTAAATGCTTAATTATAAGTCCTGGTGGAAGGGGTAGTGTGTATCTATGATGCAGGGCAACATGTAACTAACTAATCGATGTGTGTAACTAACTAACTTAATGCTGTAAAACACAGTTTCACTGTTAGTCATATAAAAGTAAAAAGGATTTAGCCTTTTTTGCTATTTTTAGGTGTTAGTGAATCAATTCAAAACATAAATAAAAATCATTCAAAATTAAATCTTTTTATTTTATATTTAGATTTATTTTTTTATCAAACATTTTGGTTTATATTCAAATTAAAAACAAAGTAAAATAATTACTTACTTATTATATTTAAATATAATGTTGTAGGTTTAATTATATTATACTTACAACATATCTATACTTATAATTTGTATTTAGCTTTTAACATTATATAATTTATTTACAAGCATGACAATAATTATTAAAAAAGTTATACCATATTCTTTTATTTGAAATTTTTATTATAAAATGTTTAATATTTTTTAAAAATGTGTTTAATAATTTTATAATAACAAAAATTAATTTACACTGAAATATAAAATAATAATTTAATTCAATTCAAATTTTATATTAAATTAAAATCAGACTGAATCACATTTAATTTTAATATTTAATTAAAACTAAACAAAACTGAGATTTTTATCTGGTTGATATAACTTTATAAACTTCCTTTGATCTTTTAGACCCATCAAGTAGAAGCTTTGAGTTGTGATTATTGGTGCTGAGTTCGGTATTTTTCTGAAAGGAATCGTGGCTAGAGTGCATGTTTTGTATCTTATCAATACTTACAAATTTATTTTCTTCATCTTTTGTATCATATGTAATCACATTATATTCCTTATAATATTCATACATCTATAAAATAACCAATTTAATCGTGAAAAATATAAAATGTTTGAATATAATTTCCTTAGTGTATCATTACTCTTGTTTCTCTCTCTGTTCTTTGTAAACTTTAAATATCATTTGATGTACATGGATTATTTTTCACCATTTATGGTTGAACTAGTTGAAGTTACTATGTGAGTTATACAAGCTAGTTATAGTTTACATGGATGATTGATTGCCTTTAAATGGTTCTTCATTTCTTTTCTTTTTTTTTTGTTTTGGGTCAAATGTTTTCATTTGGGCTAATCAATATTGTCAAGTTAGAGTGCTTCTGTAATTTCAGAATTGAACTTGTTGAAAAGATGAAAATCCTCTTCATTTGATATGAATAGGTTTTAAGCATTTGGGCATGGGTGTTGAAGGTTTTTTAGAAGGTTGAAGACGAGTTGGTTTGTATCATATATGAATGCAGTAATTTGTGAGAGCAATGTGACAACCAATGTGTGCAGAGCAAATCTGTGAAGAAAGAATGAGCATGCAGGTTGCGATTTGGGGGTGAAGGGTAGTACTAGGGTATACATATATTTGTTAAGGGTACATTCGTCTTTTCAAAGTGGTATGGAGCTACAGGACGAGACGAGGGAGGTGCAGGAAGAAGCTCTCGTCAAGTTAGTTTGTGGGCTAAACAACATTGGCCCAACCATGGTTCGTCTTTACTCACTTTGGGCCACAAACGCGACAACAATAGAATTGAGACAAATTCTTCTTCCACTTTCATATGTTCTTCCTACACCTCCATATTGTAATTGAAAAGACGAATGTATCCTTAATATAAAATTTGAAAAGTCTACACTACCCTCCACTTCTTTCAACCCATACCTTCATTCACTTCACTCCATCCTTCGATCACCACTATTGTTGCCGTTTCAGATCCGTTGCCGTCTATTGAAGTAGACCGTCCCCTACATTACTTTTTTCGATATGTGGGAGCAACGTGTGAGAGGTGCACTTTTAGATTTGTTGATTTAGGTAGTTATCGACCACGAACAGAACTCTTTTTGATCATGGTCACTTGGACGAGAGCCACAAGACTCGTGACCTCCGATTGCTTCCATCTTCTACTAACTGAATTCATCTTCTGATGTCTCAGCTACCTCATGTGACATAATGCTGAAAGATATAAAAAGGATTAATTTTATCACTTTTTCTTAAATATGTACACATAATTAAAGGATAATAAAATGAAAAACCAAAGGAATAAAATAAAGAAGCAATAATTGCTAGTATTTTCCACAATGGTCAAACTAGTGATTGACCAAAAAAGGAGGGTTGTTGAACATAGAAGAGGAGAGAAAGAAGGTGCAGCACATACAGAGGAACATCGATGACGGTGAAAAGCCCAAGCTTGAATTAAACTTGAATATGATATACAAATTTGCAAACCTCATAATAACTACCAATTAGCCATCCGATTTGCATATTATTTAAACATTTATAAATCAAATCGGGTGGCGGCAAATTTATAAATTATAAATTAGATTCCATCTCTCCTATTTTTCATCCTGTTTATAATTTATAAATCAGACGTTTGTCCATCCATTTTATAATTTCAAAAAATTTCTAAAATGGATGGACTTCATTGATAACTTATAAAACGATGAAAATTTACCCAAATTTAAAATCTCATCGTGTCATTGTTTCTTGTCATCAATCAATACTCTTTACAGGTGGAAAATTTTTCTTAACTATTTAATCACTCACTAAACCTTCGTAAACGCAAACCTTCATAAACACCAGTCGTGTATTTGAGAAAAAATGGCTACTGTGTTCACTTTGAAGGTGGACAAATTCACTGTACATTTCTTATATCAGAACACTAGCAGTCCTTTTTGGTCATTTTCATAATGGCAAAAAATAGAATTTAAATTTTTGATGGAAGTGCAGAAGACCATATGAGGTGGAGAAAGAATTTGTCTGGAATTGAACTAGTCTCTTCTAACTATATGGCTATGGATCAAAAAAGAGTTAACAGTTAAACAGCTTTCAACTTTTAGTCATTAACTACTTTTTCTACTTCTTTCTAACTTTCAACTAATTTTTAAGTGACTTTTATTGAATATAGTCATATACGGTTGAGAACGGTTTTACACAATATTTATATGCATTTACTTAAATAGTTTCTAAAATTATCCTTAAAGATCAATGATAGCATAATTTTATAAATAAACTATGCAAATGTGCATAAGTTAAAATTCGATTAATTTTTAAAATAACTAATCTAAATTAAAATGTTTACTTTCAACTTTTTATTTATAATCTTATAGATAGATATTTCGTTTTTATTAGATTAATACATTTATAAATGAGTAGACAATCACTTTAATCTCTGGATTTATACAAGTCAACTAAAGGAAATCAAAAAATGTCCGTCAAAATAATGTTTTAAAAAATAATTATGATTAATATAATGATATTAACATATATTTAGAATCTAAAGTAACAGTAAAACTGCGTTTATTAAAATAATTGAAAAATTAGTTAGAAACTGGAAAACTGCTACATGTAAGAGTTGTTAGGTTAATTTTTTTAATTTTTCAAAAAAAAAAAATCTTTTTGAATTATAAATATTTAATACTTATTTTTCTTTTTGTTGAAGTAACTCACAAACGTACAATAACATAATATAGGACACTATATTTTTATTATATTAATAAGTTCAACGGTTGAAATAAAAGTATCAAATTTTAGATTTTAATACATATATATATAGGAGTGATAAATTTAAAAGAATTATTTTCTATCTCTTCTCTTTATTTGTTTTTTTAATCTAATAATTAAACGTGATTTGTTTATTAGAATGATATATTTGTGACAACTATAACATAACTAAAGTAGGTATGGAGACATATATTCATGCATATATACATAACTTTCTCTCAATATATATATATATTATATAATTCTTGTCTTAACTCTCAAAAAAATATATAAAAAGATAAAACTTCTAAATATATTAGAAATTGTTGGCCTTACATACAAAATTATTTCTTCTCGTATTAAGTGTAATTATATTAGAATCATAGTATAATAAATTGCTGAGCTAACATAATAAATATACATTTCCAAATATAAAATACTTTTATTACATAAAATTTTTATACAAATTACACCATAGTCGTTATTTAAGAATCCTCAATTATATCTTATTAATATAAAAGTTTCAAGTTTACATATTTGATATGATTATATGCTTGAAGATTTGGTGTTTCCAACTATAATATGTCATGTTGATGAAACAAATGTTAAAAATATTGATTTTTATGTTTAATTTTGGGTTTGTGTTGTAATTTGTAATTTTAATAATGTTGTAAGTGTTTCTTTAACTTTGATCATTTACTAACTTAGAAAAATGATGTGGTTTCAATTTTGATTTAATAAATTAAAATATGTTTTAATATGTAAAAATATTGTTAAGGTTTGTTAGAAAGGTAAAGAAGAACATTTTAATCCATTCAAAACTCAAAGTTTTTTATATGACTCTGTTTGTAATTAATTAAAATCATCTAAATCTAAAATTTTTGTTGTTGTTTATTTTAATAAATTAAAATAACTTTTTAATTAATTAAAATTGATTAAAAATGATTTTAATATATTAAAATATAATTTTAATATATTAAAATATTAGGAGTTTAATTTTGAACTCTATTTTAATGGCTTAAATTTAATTGATTAAAACAATTAGCTACAAAAGTTTTATATCTCTCTTATTTCTTAATGAACTTATACAAAAACCAGCTTTATTAATTCAGAAACTATTTTTATTATGGATAGAGATATAGACTTGATATAATCAACACATTTTAAAATTGTTTTACTTTTTTTTATTCAAATATTTGGTTCAGAAAATTTGTTATGTGATCACATTTATCTTGTATCTTAATTGTGTTCAAAGTTTTTAAGTAATTTTGTTTTTTTTAATTGCATTGTGTATTTGATCTTGATCATAATTATCAAAAGTGGTGTTTGTAATAAGATTTTATAAGGCAATGACAAATATTTTTAGAATTCAAGATATTATTAGAAGTATTTTCTTGGAGGTTGTTATAAAATTAAAAGATACACTAGATGACTCAAATGCATTATTGTTGTTTAAATTGGCTCTAACAATACATCTATAAACACTCCAAATCGTTGTGCTGGCTCGAATGTGTTAACTTTTAAATTACTTTTAGTTTATTTTTTGCACTGGCTCAACAATTCTATTCTACCAAATCAACGCGGTTTCATTCATTTGATTCAATTGATATAATCTCTCCAAAATTAATTCAATCTAACCAATGAAGAAACTGATATTAACATCCTACAACTCATGCGATCAATCTAAACTAGTTGATACAAGTGATAATTACTTTGCCTCCATTTATTCTTTTAGATATTGCAAACTATCCTAGTGGCTACTCAAGATTTTTCTAAAAGAGATTCATTATTAAAAAAATTGATAGATATTTTAAATCAATAATATGATTATAAAAAGTTTAATTATGTTTTTAATTTTTAAAATTTGAGATAATTCTTATTTTCATTTTCTAAATTTAAGTTTTTTTAATTCCTGACAATTGAAGTTATGATTTTAGTTTATAAATGCTAAATTTACTGTACTAAAATGATTGTTTTATATTTTAAGATTTAAATTATTATGCTTACAGTTTAAAAATATTTTCAATGGTTAGGAAGTAATTCTTTTAAAAATTTAATAAATTAAAAATAAATTTTTAAAGTTTGGTAAGGAAAAACTAGAATTATCCCAATATATATATATATATATATATATATATATAT
>Ga0209489_104003_pt1 | contig 27785 bp, 11 predicted proteins | sample SiratrowhiteBW_FD_187527 | JGI IMG/M metagenome (GOLD analysis project Ga0209489, IMG submission 187527) | Root nodule microbial communities of legume samples collected from California, USA - Siratro white BW (SPAdes) (version 2) | ecosystem: Host-associated > Plants > Roots > Nodule | place... | reverse complement strand
AGCTAGTGGCACTAACCCAATCTTTAGGGATCTAGAACAAGTCATCAGAACAAAACCAAATTTCAGTATAATCTTAATTAAGTTGAGAGAAATACTTTTCTCAACTGTCCCTACTAAGATTGATGATAAAAACCTAAGGAAAAACAGAGATTAAGGGATCTTTAGAGCAAATATGGACTTACTCTGTTTGAAATTCTGATCGGTTAGAAATGATCCTTAACTCTTCAGGTACTGCAGGGTATGATCAGATTCTAAAACAGATGACGTATGGAGGGAGAAAAGTTAGACAGAAGAGAGAGATTTTGAGAATGGAAAAGGGAGGCATGAAGGAGAGAGAAAAAGAAAATATGCTTCTGGATGTGCAGGGGCGTTACATGTAGAGTACAAATATAACATTCAAGGTTAATTTTTCCTATTATAGTAAGCTTTTAAATATGCATTTTGAAATTTAAATCTTAAAGTGCAATTGAACTTTAAATGTGCTTTTAAGATTCAAATTTGAAGTTGCAAGCTGGGATCATGACTATTTCTAATGGGAATAAAGTGCCCGAAAATCAAATTTCAACTCTCAACAATATCACATAAAAAAATAGATATTTTTAGTTTAAATTCAACAACATTAGAAATTAGAAAGTTAAGATGGTTCTGTTTCATAATTCAACCTATTCAATAATCTAATTTTTAGATTTTATATAGAGAACAATCTCAAATTGAAGAATACAAGAATCGAATATAAAAATACATTTTACAATATATTATAAAAAATAGAATGGAGTTTATTATTGTGAAATAATTCTTGGGAGTTTTCATTTATTCTCTCCTTTAAGAGTGTTTTAAGAGTGTTTTTCTTAACAATAGGACCTGGAGACTTCTTGGTTCATCATGCTATTGCTCTTGGTTTACATACAACTACATTGATCTTAGTCAAAGGTGTTTTAGATGCGCGTGGTTCTAATTTTGAGTGGTTTTAATCTCAAGGTGAAATTACTACACCTTTGAGAGTGTTTCTTTTAATTTTGAGTGATTTTAATCTCAAGGTGAGATTGCGACAGGTATAATCTGAAGAGGTTTATATACTCGTCGTAAAATATAGAAATTTGTGTATTAGTACTCGTAGAGGTTTGTATATTCCGTGTAATATGAAGATGTTTGTATACTTTTACAAATATTTATAATGTAGTGGAATCTCTTGAACTGGTTGTTCAAGAAAGAAGTCAACATAATCCAAGACATTAGAATAAAATAATAGACTAATAAACTGATTTATCTGTGTTTATATATTATGATCTGATAGTTTTATTTGTAATAAATTAAGATTAGAATTTATTCAACCTCCTTTTGAAATTACTTGTTCCTACAACTCATATACTTTTGACTTTTTATACTAGTCATACTATATTTTAAAATGTGATTAAAGATTAATACCTTTATGGATGATGCTTTAGTTAAGATTGTTTATTAAAGATGTTATTAAAAAATATCTTTATTTTATTGACAATACATTAATGTAATTTACAAGATATATATATATATATATATATAATTTTGACTGATATGATCGTACCAGTGCAGAGTAATTATATCAACAAGGCTACGGAGAAAATTTTATACGTAATCCTGAAACATTTGTAAGGACTTAATAACATGGAAGTGTATAATATATGTTGTAGTTAAGTTTGGGGTGTCAGATTTATTATATATTTACCGATTAGTTTATGCATATTTATGGGAGGTTCCCCCAAATATAGTTAAATATATTTAATATAAATAGACATTAGAAAAATTATACCTTATTAGTTTTTTATTAAAAATATCAAAGCATATATGTTGGGATAACCCGATACATAAGTTAAGAATAATGTTTTAATCAATGATATAAGCTACGGTAATAATAGTTTGATATTATTTTTGCTTCATATATAAAGACAAATGATAATAACTATATATAATAAATGCACCGCGGCACCGATCAGTTTACATAAATGCCACCGAACTGGATTGAGGATAATGTTCCAACTATATATAGCATCCTCATTTTCTTTAGAACACAAGTTTTTTAGGATAATATTTCACAAAAATATGGACTCTACCATGAAGAACTTTCTCAAATTGATACTTTTATTGGCTTTCTTCATCCTTGTATCTGGTTAGAAATCATAATTTTTTCTTCCATTCTGTTTCATCATTGTGATTTTTCTCTCTAATAAATTTACTTTTGTATTTTGTTGCATGCAAGTTGTTCTAATGTTTATGTATTGTTGAATTTGTGCATCTAGACATGACTGTGGATTGTGAAGCAAGGAACTTCATATCATTACAAAGGTACTGTACTAAGTAAATTATGATTTTCATAAAAAAATGTGCAATTGCTTTTAGTAAAATAGGAAAAATAATTCATTTTCATATAATAAATTTATTTTCGTTTGAAAATTTAACTAGTTTCATCAAAATGTATTATTAACTGTTTATGCAAAATTTTTGATGTCATAATTTCTTATTTAACATGTTCTCTTTCGTTTTAATATTATATCATGGGTATTTATAGTACATTAATTATGTTATTTTATCATTGTGATAAAAAAAATAAGAATAAATTTATACAACATTATTTGTATAAAATTATTACTTATAATAATACTTTTTTTCGATATTTTCTTTTTTAAGTTATACTATTTATCTTCGTTATCATAATATTTTATTGAAAATCTGATCTTATTAGAGATAAGTTCAAGTTATCTTATATAAGTGATTGTAAATTTTATTTTATAAATTAATTTTATAAGATTAAGTTAGTTTTAAAATTTAATTGTTAATATAATATCAAAGTTTAACTAGATTTGATATGTCTACCATCTCATCTATTATCAAATTGTTATTAAACAACTATTAATATCTGATTCCACTTATAAAATATACATTTATACACGTTACAGTCTGAAAAATATTGGAAAACACATATTAAATAAATATAAAATCAATTCATATAAATATAAATCTCACTTTAAAAATTGGGTCGATAAAATTGAATTTCTCTACACGATGATTATTTTGTACTTATTTTATATTTTAATGTTATGCACTTCCTAAGAAGATTAAACATGTGGTTACAGGTATGTTGAGAATGTAAAATTGGGAAGATCAGAAGGAAACACTTATCCCACAATTTCTTCTATTCCCCATTATCTCATGAACAAGAAGATCACATTCCACCACAATCATGTTCTGAGAAAAACTCCTTCAGGACCAAATCCTGTTCACAATCCTGGAAGACCACCTCTTCCTATTTGATCACATAAATGGATCAAAATGGAATGTGTTTGAATAAGTGTAAATCATCTTCATAATTGATCATATAAATGGATCAAAATAAAATGTGTTTGAATAACTGCAAATCCTCTTCATAATTGATCGTATAAATGAATCAAAATAAAATGTGTTTGAATAAGTTAAGAGAGAATGCACCTGAATCTCACCACATAAAATACTGAATTCCAATTTCTATATTAATAAATGCTCTACTTACTCTTAATAATTAACTAAAAAATATAAATCTTTTATTTTAATCTCAAAATGTCCTTCTTATATCTTTAAAAATGATATCAAAAAGTTTTTCCTTAAACATTATAAAAAATTGATAATTATTGACAATCAAAATCTATCAATAATATCAAAATTTTATCAATAAATAAATATTATTAACAAATTTGTGACGATTAAAAATTTATTAATGAAACATACATTAATAAAATATTCAATAATAAATTTACTATTAAAATATCAAAATTATTTTTATTATTGTTATTTTCACCACATACATAAATAACTAAAATGATCTTCACAAGTTCTTAAAATAATAAAACTTAAAAAAAAAAACTAAAACAAACAAATAATTTCTTTGACTCCACTATCTGGACCCTTCATAACACAATAATAACTTTCTTAACCAATGATATTAATATTTGACTTTCTTCTCAATCTTTAATACATAATTTCATCAATAAAAATTAACTATAATTATAATTAAATACATAACGCACATTAATTTGTTATTATCAAAACATGAGATGGTTGACCATTTGTACTCCACTCCGTGACCCTTCATAACACAAAACGTAGCTTAAACGATAATGATAAGTTATAGTGGTCAAAGTTTGATAACTATATATTTTTTTAATAAATTAATGATATAAGCAATCTATATTTTATTATTATTATTATTATTAAATACATTTAATATAAATAATAAATAGATTAACATAAACCCACATTAATTTTTTATTAGAAAATATCATGAGATGGTATTGACTCCTTGACTCCACTCTCCCTCCACCCTTCATAACACAATACATAAAATTTTTAAACAATGATATTAGTTAGGTGGTCAAAGTTTGATAACTACAAATTTTTCAAAGAAATGAATGATATAAAAAATCTAAATTTTTTTTCCATGTATTCAGACCAAACAAGAGATGATAACTATATATAATGAATGCACCGATCAGTTTATATCTATATATTATCAGCATTTTTCTTACAAACACAAGTTTTTTAGGATAATGTTCAACAATAGAATGGACTCTACAATGAAGAATTTGCTCAAATGCATATTTTTACTAGCTTTCTTCATCCTTGTATCAGGTTATAAATCATAATTTCCTTTCCCCATTCTGTTTCATTATTCAAATAAATATCTTTTATTTGCTGCATGCAAGTTGTTCTTATATATTGTTGAATTTAAGCATGTAGGCATGAGTATATGTGAAGCAAGAAAATCAAGATTATTGCAAAGGTAAACTGCTAAGTCAAAATATGATTTTCATGAGCAATTTCTTTTAGTAAATTAGAAAAAGTATAGCTTTTATATTCCCAGTTTAAGAGATTAATACTGTTAGGTTATTTTATTTTATTTTATTTTATTTTATTTTATTTTTTTAATGTTATATACTTTCTAAAAAGATTAAACATTTGGTTTTGCAGTTACATTGATAATATAGAATTGGGAAGATTAGAAGAAAAGACTTCTCTCACATTTGCTTCTATTCCCCACTCTTTGAATGATAGAAAGATCACATTCCACCACATTCATGCTGCTTCTCTGAGACAAGTTCCTACAGGACCAAATCCTCTTCATAATTGATCATATAAATGGATCAAAATGGAATGTGTTTGAATATAACTTAATATTGAATCCCAATTTTGAATCTCAATTTCTATATCAATAAATGTTGTACAATTAAGTATGACTCTTGATAATTATCAATTTATTAGTTTTGTGAAACACTTGTCTTCTATTTCATATTTGCTCCTTTATAATGGTGTTTAAAGTTTTTTCTTCTCCTCCATGTAACTCCAAGACAAGTAATTAACTAAAAAATATAAATCTTTTATTTTAATCTCAATATATCCTTCTTAATCTTTACAAATGATACCAAAAAGTTTTTCCTTAAACATCATAAAAAAAATTTAGAGTTATTGATAATCAAATCTATCAATAATATCAAAATTTTATTGATAAATAGAAGTTACTAAAGTTTTTCCTTAAACATCATAAAAAAATTTTAGAATTATTGATAATCAAAATCTATCAATAATATCAAAATTTTATTAATAAATAGACATTATTAACAGATTTATGGCGATTAAAAATTTATCAATAAAATACTCATTAATAAATTTACTGATACAAATATTAAAATTCTTTTTATTATTATTATTTTCATAATTATTATTGTTATGACAAATTATACATGTCATAATAATTATGACTTATTATTATTATTATTATTATTATTATTATTATTATTGTTTTATAATTATTATTACTATGATGATAAATTATTACTGTGTAATAATTATAATCTTTATTATTATTATTATTAATTAAAAAAATTATAATTTTTCATTTTCTCTTGAATTTATTTAATCCAAAATTTTTATTACTTGAGAATTTTTTGAAATTTTCTTTAAGTAGACAGAAGAATTAGATGTTTCTACATATTTGTGAATGGTTCCAAATTTCATATTAACTTAATTGCATATTAATATTGATTTCTTTATTAATAAACATAATTAATGAAAATAAAATATATGTTTAATTGTTTTAATTATTTAATTACATATTGATATTATTTTTCAAAATACGTGATAAATAATAAAAATAGAATATATGTTCAATTACCTTAATCATTAATCATTAAAGAAATTTAAAAAAATAATAATAAAATTATAGTTTATAAATTAAAACTGTAATTTTTGTTTTAATTAAAAGTGAAATATATCAGTATCTATCATACTTAACTGATTATTTACCCTTATATTATTATTATTATTATTATTATTATTATTATTATTATTATTATTATTATTATTATTATTTTATATATAAAACTATAAAATTAAGAAAAACTTTGAAAAAAAAATTATATCCAAATAAAAATAATAAACAATAACCTTAAGAAGCAAATAAAAATATATAGTTGCTCCTTTATAATGGTGTTTAAAGTTTTTTCTTCTCCTCCCTGTAACTCCAAGACAAGTAATTAACTGAAAAATATAAATCTTTTATTTTAATCTCAATATATCTTTCTTAATCTTTACAAATGATATCAAAAAGTTTATCCTTAAACATCATAAAAAAAATTTAGATTTATTGATAATCAAAATCTATCAATAATATCAAAATTTTAATGATAAATAGACATTACTAACAGATTTATGACGATTAAAAATTTATCAATAAAATACTCATTAATAAATTTACTGATAGAAATATTAAAATTCTTTTTATTATTATTATTTTCATAATTATTACTGTTATGAGAAATTATACCTGTCATAATAATTATGACTTTTTATTATTATTATTCTTATTATTATTATTATTATTATTTTATAATTATTATTATTATTATGATAAATTATTACTGTGTAATAATTATAATCTTTATTATTATTATTATTATTATTATTATTATTATTATTATTATTATGATAATTTTTAATTAAAAAATATAATTTTTCATTTTCTCTTGAATTTATTTAATCCAAAATTTTTATTACTTGAGAATTTTTTTTTAAATTTTCTTTAAGTAGACAGAAATTAGATGTTTCTACATTTTTGTGAATGGTTCCAAATTTCATATTAACTTAATTGCATATTAATATTGATTTCTTTATTAATAAACATAATTAATGAAAATAAAATATATGTTTAATTTTTTTAATTATTTAATTACATATTGATATTATTTTTCAAAATACGTGATAAATAATAAAAATAGAATATATGTTCAATTACCTTAATCATTAATCATTAAAGAAATTTAAAAAAATTAATAAAATTATAGTTTATAAATTAAAACTGTAATTTTTGTTTTAATTAAAAGTGAAATATATCAGTATTTATCATACTTAACTGATTAGTTACCCTTATATTATTATTATTATTATTATTATTATTATTATTATTATTATTATTATTATTATTATTATTATTATTATTATTATTATTATTATTATTATTATTATTATTTTGTATATAAAAGTATAACATTAAGAAACTTTGAACAAAAAAATTATAGCCAAATAAAAATAATAAACAATAACCTTAAGAAGTAAATAATATATATATATATATATATATATATATTTTAACCATAAAAGACTAAGTGGGATGATTAAAAACACTCCATAAATTAATAATAATTATTAAATAAGATTTGATGAGATTAATAACATTTTATTGAACAAATATAATTATAAAATAATCAAATAAATAATATATACATATATAATTATAAAATTAATAAATTAATTAATAAAATAGCATTAGATATATCTTACTAAATAAAAATAATTATAAAATAAATAAGTAATTAAATATAATGAGGTTTACTGAACAAAGATAATTAATTATAAGATTAACAAAAATAAGTATAATAAGGTTAGAGAGACTTATTCAATAAATCAAAGATCATTGTAAAATAAATAAAATTTATACTTAAATCTACCATAAGTTTACTAGTTATACTAAATAAAATTAAGAAAAGAGATTAAAGTATAAATTTCACAAGGCAAAATCTGAACTTTTATTTGCCAACACAATTAAGAAGATGTTTACAATCCTTTATTGTTGTCATTCTCTCTTGAGATTACATTATAAGACCAATTACTACTCAATCTGTGGGTGTATGAGTATAAATATTCTGTGGATTGTTGTCATTCTTTCTTGAGATTACATTATAAGACCAATTATTACTCAATTTGTGGGTGTATGAGTATAAATATTCTGTGGGCATGCACACATAGTTTTGATACATTTGCAACCACATGATTTTGCACAAGGACGAACTTCACAATCTGAGTCCCTAGCACAGGGATGAATGTGTACAATGGGTCCCCTTGCTTCAGATTTCATACATATATCTGCACACACAAATTAAAGATTTAATACATTAGTATATATAAAAAAGAAGTTTCTGAAATTAACTGGGCTTATAAATTAAAAGAAATAATCCACAATGACTCAATAAATTAATTATATCATTGAAAAAAAAAAACATGATTTCTAACCTGATGCAATGAGGAAGAAAGTCAGAGAAAATGCAAGAAGTGCTACACTAGACTTCCTTGTAGTATCCATCTTGTTGAAAAGCATGATTTTCAAATGCATATTTATAAGTAAATGGTGATACCTTCTAGATGGTATTTTTGTAAGTATCTTTTTTTTGAAAAAAGATTAAACTGCATTAATTGTAAATATAAAAGAAATACGTTACTTTTTCATATGCAATAAATGATAAGTGGTCCTTGAATTTTCTAACTACTAATTGATTTATCTAGTTAAGCACTGGTTTCAATGTGACATCCTAAAAATATATATTGTTTAACATATTGGGAATCCAAAACAAATTTTAAAATAAAATTTACCATCTTTCATATATTCCTCTACCTGCATTTGTATCTGTTTATGTACATAGTACAATCATTACAGTTTACAAAACAATATGAAAAGTAAAGGTAAGTTACTCAAAGAAAATTTTATAACATACTTAGTACATGCAAAAAAAACAAATCGTATTAGTTATTTATAAGAATTTTTTCAAAGACTAACATATAATGTTTCAATACTAAATAAATTTTCATTTCAAGTATTCATGTCAAACATCATATATAAATAGACTACATCCCATCCAATAGCCACACATGGACCATATCACACACATCGATCACAGATGGACCACATCACTTATATAGGCCACACATGGACCTATCATCTTCCGGAAGACCCATTAAGTATGTCCCTACCAGATACTAAGAACATCTAATTGTTGGAATTTGACCTTTTCTTAGTTGAATAAGTCATCTACGGTTACGTAGTGAAGTCTGTTTCCTAGTTTCTAGTTTTAGTGGAGTCTATTTCCTAGTTTCTAGCTTGCTTCAGTTATTTTATTTATATCTCCTGTAAGGCTATATAATGCCATGGTCTTTGATTTAATAAAGTATCACTTTCAGCTTTATATTTTACATTTGGTATCAGAGCAAGAACCTGTGTGAGAAAGTGATCGAGAGAGATGTCTGAGAAATCTGAAAAATTTGTGCAGCCGGTCATCCCAAAATTTGATGGCCATTACGATTTTTGGTCCATGACGATGGAGAATTTCTGAGAAGCAGAGAATTGTGGAGCCTGGTGGAAGATGGGATTCCGGAGATATCGATCGAAACAACACAGGCGAGTGAGGTGCAAAGTAAATCTGTAGAAGAGGCGAAGTTGAAGGATTTGAAGACCAAGAATTTCTTGTTCCAGTCCATTGACAGAGAGATTCTGGAAACTATTCTTGACAAAGGTACCTCTAAGGCGATCTGGGAATCCGTGAAACAGAAGTATCAAGGCTCTACAAAGGTGAAAAGGGCGCAATTGCAAGCTTTGAGAAGGGAGTTCGAATTGCTGACCATGAAAGAAGGAGAGAAGATCGACATTTTCCTAGGAAGAACATTGACGATGGTGAACAAGATGAAGATGAATGGTGAATCAATGGAGCAGAGCACGATCGTGAGCAAAATTCTCATATCACTAACCTTGAAATTCAACTATGTGGTATGTTCGATTGAGGAATCGAATGATCTGAGCATGATGAGTATCGATGAATTACATGGTAGTCTACTTGTCCATGAGCAGCGATTGAATGGATATGTGCAAGAAGAGCTAGCACTAAAAGTGTATCAAGATGAAAGACCCAGTAGAGGAAGAGGTCGCGGAATGTTCTGAGGAGGACGCGGTAGAGGAAGAAGAAGAAACGCGATCGATCGCGCCGTTATCGAGTGCTACAAATGTCACCAGTTAGGACACTATCAGAACGAGTGTCCCGAATGGGAGAAGAAGGCGAATTATGCTGAACTAGAAGAAGAGGAAGAAGAGTTGCTCTTGATGTCTTATCTAGAGAAACATCGAGCAAACAGAGAAGAAGTTTGGTTCCTTGATTCCGGGTGCAGCAATCATATGACCGGATTCAAAGACTGGTTTTTCGATTTGGAAGAAGGTTTCAATCAATCTGTGAAACTTGGAAATGACACAAGCATGTCGGTGATGGGAAAAGGAAGCGTGAAAATACAAGTTAACGGCGCCACCCAAGTCATAACTGAAGTTTATTATATCCCGGAGCTCAAGAACAATTTACTAAGCCTTGGACAATTGCAGGAGAAAGGCTTGGCAATTTTGATTCGTGATGGAACCTGCAAAGTATATCATCCCAAGAAAGGTGCAATCATGGAGACTAATATGAGTGGAAACAAGATGTTTTTTCTTCTAACATCCAAATTGCAGAAAAACACGATGTGCTTAAAGACAGAAGAGGTGATCGAGAAGAAGACGAATTTGTGGCATCGCCGTTTTGGGCATTTAAACCAAGAAGCTCTAAAACAACTTGCACAAAAGAAGATGATTATTGGGCTACCGATGCTGAAGTCCACGAAGGAGATATGTGCGGTGTGTCTGACTGGAAAACAACACAGAGTATCAATGTCAAAAAGGAGCTTCTGGCGTGCATCGAGACAGCTGCAGCTGGTGCACTCGGATATATGTGGTCCGATTACACCAATTTCGCACAGCGGAAAGCGGTACATTTTAACTTTCATTGATGATTTCACTAGAAAAACTTGGGTTTATTTTCTCCATGAAAAATCGGAGGCACTCATCACCTTCAAGGCTTTCAAAGCAAGTGTTGAAAAGGAGATTGGAACCTTCATCACTTGCCTGAGGACAGACCGGGGAGGGGAATTCACGTCTAATGAATTTGGAGAGTTTTGTAAAACTCATGGTATCACCCGGCAATTGACGGCTGCATTTACGCCACAACAGAACGGAGTGGCAGAGAGGAAGAATAGAACAATAATGAATGTTGTACGATCTATGCTGAGTGAGAGTCAAGTCCCAAAGGAGTTTTGGTCTGAAGCTACAAGATGGAGTGTGTACATCCAGAATCGATCTCCAACAGCAGCAGTAGAAGACATGACACCTGAGGAAGCTTGGAGCGGTTCAAAACCTGAGGTGGAGTATTTTCGTGTCTTTGGGTGCATAGCATATGCACACATACCTGATCAGAATAGGAGAAAACTAGATGACAAAAGCAAGAAATGTGTTTTTCTCAGAGTCAGTGAGGAATCGAAAGCATGGAGGCTGTATGATCCGGTTACGAAAAAGATCGTGATAAGCAAAGATGTAATTTTTGATAAAGACAAAAGCTGGGTTTGGAATCAAACTGGTGTAAAAAAGGAAATACTCGACTATCGAGAAGAAGAACAAAATACAGAAGAGAGAGAAGGTGACATGGTCTGTCCTTCGTCAACCGCGAATTCACTGCCTTCTGGTTCGTCTTCGTCTTTCGCATCTGGTGGTAATTCGACACCGCCAAGCCCAGTCTCTCCTCTGTCCAGTCCAATTTCATCATCTCCATCAAGATCGATTGAAAGAGAAGTGGTTGCAGGCCCACGGGCAAGGAGACCACCGGGTTATTTGGCTGATTATGTCACGGGTGAAGGAGAAGATGAGGAAGAAAGCTTATCGGTCATGCTATTGATGATGATGACAGAAAATGATCCAGTCAAATTCGAAGAAGCAGTGAAAGACAAGGTGTGGAGAGAAGCAATGAAAAACGAGATCGAATCGATCGAAAAAAACAACACATGGGAGCTAACTATTTTACCTGTAGGTTTTACACCAATTGGAGTGAAATGGGTGTATAAAACAAAGCTGAATGAAGATGGCAAAGTCGACAAATACAAGGCGAGGTTGGTGGCAAAGGGATATGCTCAGTGTTATGGCAGAGACTATACCGAAGTCTTTGCTCCGGTGGCGAGGCTCGATACGATTCGAACTATACTTGCAGTTGCAGCACAATCAAATTGGAAAATCTTCCAATTAGATGTCAAAAGTGCATTTCTACATGGGGAACTAAAAGAGAATGTGTATGTGCGACAACCGGAGGGATTCATAAAGAAAGGAGACGAGGAGAAAGTGTACAAGCTGAGGAAGGCATTGTATGGGCTCAAACAAGCCCCGAGAGCTTGGTACAGCCGTATTGAAGGATATTTCTTGGATGAGGAGTTTGAGAGGTGTCCAAGCGAACATACTCTATTTACCAAGACGAAAGGAGGTAAAATTCTCATTGTCAGCTTGTATGTTGATGACTTAATATTCACTGGAAATGATAGAGCTATGTGTGATGAGTTTAAGAAGTCGATGATGATGGAATTTGAGATGTCAGATTTGGGAAAAATGAAACATTTTCTTGGGGTAGAGGTGAAGCAGAGTGTTAATGGGATTTTTATTTGTCAAAAATGGTATGCTCGTGAAGTTTTAACAAGATTTGGAATGGAAGAAAGCAATGCTGTTAAAAATCCAATTGTGCAGGGAATGAAGCTCACAAAAGATGAGAATGGCGAGAAGGTGGATGCAACTATGTTCAAGCAATTGGTTGGGAGTCTTATGTATCTAATAGTAACCAGGCCGGATTTAATGTATGGAGTATGTCTCATAAGTCGATTCATGGCAAATCCAAGGATGTCACATTGGCTTGCTGCAAAGAGGATCTTAAGATACATAAAAGGTACAATCGAACTTGGAATCTTCTACAGGAAAAGTGAAAGCAGCAGTACGAGACTTATGGCATTCACGGATAGCGACTACGCTGGCGATTTGGATGATCGGAGAAGCACAACAGGTTGTGTGTTTTTGATAGGGTCTGGCGCGATTTCTTGGGCATCGAAAAAGCAGCCTGTTGTCGCCCTTTCGACTACTGAGGCCGAATATATTGCCGCTGTTTTTTGTGCTTGTCAATGTGTGTGGATTAGAAGGATCTTAGAGAACATTAGAGCTGAAGAAGAGTCTGCAACTGTCATTTATTGTGACAGCAGTTCGACGATTGCTTTGTCCAAACATCCAGTCCTTCACGGGAAAAGTAAGCATATTGAAGTACGGTTTCATTATCTCAGAGAGCTGGTGAATGGCAAAACTGTTAAATTGGAATATTGTGCAACAAAAAACCAAGTTGCGGATATCTTCACGAAACCGTTGAAGCTGGAACAGTTCGAGAAGCTGAGAGCATTACTTGGAATTGTTAACTTGTGTGAAGTAAGCTTAATTCAGGATAGTTAAGCTTAAGGGAGGGTATGTTGGAATTTGACCTTTTCTTAGTTGAATAAGTCATCTACGGTTACGTAGTGAAGTCTGTTTCCTAGTTTCTTGTTTTAGTGGAGTCTATTTCTTAGTTTCTAGCTTGCTTCTGTTATTTTATTTATATCTCCTGTAAGGCTATATAACGTCATGGTCTTTGATTTAATAAAGTATCACTTTCAGCTTTATATTTCACACTAATTCAATATCCAAGACTTGGATTTCAACAAATATATAAGAGAAATGACTAATCCAATACCCGATACTTAGATTACCAGCGAATATAAATACCCAAGACTTAGATTGCCCATGAATCTAAGAGAAAGGATCAGAGTAAGTTCAAACATTCAGTATCGAGTGTCTACCACCGGTCCCCGGTCCCGGTGTGTATGAACTCCCTCTTCAGCTTCTCACCACCTGATATCTTAGTCTATGTGACTTATCATCAGTGAAGCTAAAGGATCTCTGTTAATGTACACAAACAAGCACAACTCATACATTATTTCAATGTATGACATCAATTTTATCATTCCATCATTCACATCAATACTCATTCAATCCACAAATAATATGTATGTGAGATTTTAATTATTGAATTTTGATTATGATATGATGACGATCCTTTGTTGGAATTTATTAATTTGAATTATATATTTTTTGATTTAATTATGTTCTTGTTTAATAGGGTTTATGTAAATTTTTAGAATTGAGATAATATTCTATAATCGAGTTTTGATGTTAATTAGGAATTGCAAAACAAAAAGATATTTTTTTATTTGTTTAACTTTATTTCTAACATTTTTATTTGAATATTATAATCCTATATTAGATGAGCAATAAATGAAAATGAGAGTGAAGTATGACAACTAACTATGATGAATAAATTATTTTATACATAAAACATTATAAGTTCAGTTGAATTCGAAGATATTGACCTTCATCAAATTATTTTAAATTAATATTGTAATGTTGGTTATTCTTGTCAAATTAATATTTTAATTGATTGAAAATTTTAAAGATTTTAAATTTACCAATTTTGTAAATTAATATGGTAAATTTTTATTCATACAAATTTAAGAATTATAAAGTTACCATTAGTATTAAATTTAAATACTTTTTAAGAAAATTAATTTAGGACCCACAATTTTCATATAAATCAATTTTTCAAATAATTTACATTCCTTTTTATATCACGTAAGTCTATATCTTTTTTCCATACTTTCTTCTAGGTAAAAATAAAACATATAATATTGAAAAAAGACTTACGAAAAATACTAAACATAATATTTATTTCATACTTTTAAATAGAATAAACTTTTATTTATTATAAGAAAAATTAATTCCATTTTATTCGTGAATGTGTCACCAATTTTAGTGAAGATAGTTGAGAAAAAAAATAATATTTTTTACTTAGTTGAATTTATATTTAATTTGATTATGGTTGAATACTTTACTCTCTCTAAACTTGTAGATTTTGATTGTAAGAAAATGAAGAATTCGATTAAATGTTAATAAAATTATATATTTTTTTATATGTGTATTAATGTCCTAAATTCAAAAACAATTTCTTAAATGTAGGATAAATTCAAGAAAAAGGTTTGACGATCTTTATGTATTAATAGAGTTTATTAGTTTGAATTACACACTTTTAGATTTAATTTATTCTTATTGAATAGGATTTATGTAAATTTTCAGAATTGAGATAATCTGTACTCAAGGTTTGACGTCAATCTTTCAAATAACTTACATTCCTTCTTATATCACATAAGTTTATATTTTCCTTTTCCATACTTTTTTTTTCTAGGTAAAAGTAGAACACAGAATATTGAAAAAAAGATTAAGGAAAATGCTAAACATAATATTTATCTCATTTAAAAGATAAAACTACAACTTTTATTGCAAATACTAGAAAATTGCAATAGTTATAACTCTTGGTGATTGCATGTGAAGACTTATTACTCATTTGTGGTTCATGGATATGAATGTTATCTATCAAAGAAGATTGTGCACATCTACATAATGTATTAAAACATATGCAATCACATCCAGGAGGACAACTCTTCATTACTGTTACAGGGAATACTTACAATGGGTCCTATTCCTTCACATTTCATACACATTCTGTATACACAAATTAAGATTTAATACATATAAAAGAAGTTTTTTTATCGGAAAATATGAGGAAAAAAATATCGAAAGATTAAATAAGAATAAGAATGAGTTTAATACATTAATACATATAAAAAAAATTGCTGAAAAATATTAAACAAGAATGAAGACTGAGTCAAACATATATAAGATAATGACAGTATCTTTAAATTAAAATCTTAACATATTATGTTTGTGAGTTTTTTTTTTTTCTTTTCTTATATGTTGTTTAACTTTTTTATTTTTATCTCAATATTAAAACCTTAACACCTTAGGTTAGTGAATTTTTTTTTTCTTATATATTACTCAAATTTTTTATTTTTATGTAAGATTTAGACTCATTTATTACCTAATACTTTTGAAATTAACTGGGTTTATAAATTAAAAAGAAATAATCCATAATAACTCGATTAATTATCTTGAAAATAAAACATAATTTCTAACCTGATGCAATGAGGAAGAAAACTATAGAAAATGCAACTAGTGCCAAACTGGTAGTATCCATCTTGTTAAAAAGCATGATTCTCAAATGCATATGTAAGTATTTTTTGTTTGGAATAAAAGTTAAACTGCATTAATTTTAAAATATAAAAAAAATACGTTATTCTCTTATGGAATAAATTAGAAGTGGTCCATAAAATTGCTAACTTTGATGACTAATTGATGTCATTTAGTTAGGCCTGAAAACGCTCATTCCAGTTTGTTTCCAACTAATATGAAAGTGAAAAAAACAAAATGTAAAAGCAGGGAAAATGAGTTGAAAATAACTTTTTCTTTAGTTTTTTCTAGAAAATTTTAAAAATAAATCATAATTATTATTATTAAAATAAATCATAATTATTATTAAAATAAATAATATTATACTAATAAATAAAATAATTTGAATTATAATATTTTAAATATATATATATATATATATATATATATATATATATATATATTATGAAATGAAAGAATGAATAAAAGATATGACAGTAAAAATATTATCTTTTTTATTAAAAAGAAAATAAAAAATTGAATATATACAAACATTATATGTATTATAAGTCTAGTTAAATAGAGAAAAAATAAATAAAAATATTACATTATAATTTTATCATAAAAATAAAATAATTGATAATCATTTGATATTGTAATAAAAATAAATAATATAATTGATATTTTTTTCTTTCTATAAATATTATATTTATATTATCATATTCATATTATCTGAAATCTTTCGCAAATCGAAGAATAATTTTTTTTTTTCAGAATGATGATTTTTTTTTGTGTAATGTTCAAAATAGGAAAAAAATTATCAAAATAAGAAAATCCTATTTTCAATTAAAATTTAATTAAAATTGCTTCTGGGGAAGACTATTTCTTTGCATCCCTGTATTCTGTTGATTGTATCTCATTCCTAATTGAAGCATTACTAGAACGGTGCAGAATATAAAATGTTGCAGGTATTAAAACAGTGTATATCTTTTTTTTAGGATTTTATTTTATTGAATTATTATTATTAAAACATTATTATTTAATTAAAAAATATTAAAACATTATTCAAATATTAAAATATTATAAAAATATCACAGGATTAAAATGATACAGATTTTTTACGTTTTAATTTTTTTTATTATTATTAAAATATTATCATATATTATTAGAAAAATATTTTAAATTGGTATTAAAATATTAAAACGTGAAAACGGTTTCATCCTGCACCGTTTTCATATTATGTAGCCTACACCTTTTTCATATACTGTACCGTTTTAATATTTTAATAACTTTTTCATAATTTTATAATAATATCATCTTTTAATAATAATAATAAAATAAAATAATAGGTGTAATTAAAGGTACAAAGAAATCGTCTTTAATTAAAATCCTCTTACTCTTTATTTCAGAATTTATCCTGAAATCATGCGTATGTGACACTAATTCCACCCACATAACTTAAAATTGTGCATAATTGGCATGATGTCTTCTAATTGAAATTATGACTCGTTCTCACGATTTGTCAATTTTGATAAAATAAATGTTCATTTTAGACATTACATAAAAAAGATTTGAACTATTATGGAAAAAAATCACAAATATATTGATGAGACTCAACTTAAAACAAATATTCTTTAAAGATTGAGGACTGAAGACTTTTGTATAAATATCAGTTGTGTTGTAGTGGAATTGGAAAGATGGATGAACCGTTTTTAATTTTTTAATTTTGTTCTCTAACAATGTGACAATCTATTTCCATGTGCTTCGTACGCTCGTGAAATACTATATTCGTTGCAATGTATCTTGTTGAGTAATTGATTGTTAAAGTATAAAAGAGATGAATGCTCAAAAGAGATTTTGAAATCTTAAAGAAGATAAACTATCCATTAAATTTTCATATGTAAGAGTGATCATTGTCTTGTATTCAATTTTACAGGAACTCTTTGATATTGTTTATTGCTTCTTTGATTTTTAGGATATAAAGGAATTCCCAATATATACACTAAAATCAGTCATTGATTTCCTTGAATCAACGCATATGTCCCAATCACACAAAAGGCTTTTAGAGGGCAGAAGTGTTAGAACAGAAAAATAAGCCAAGACTTGGAGCTCCTTTAATATATCTAAGAATTCTAATTGTTGCATTATAACGAACAATTGTAGGCTTATCAAGAAACTGATAAAGCTGCTAAACAAAAAATGTTATGTCAAGTTGGTTATTAGTGAGATAAATAAGCTTTCCAATCAACCTTATGTATGCTTGAACATTTGTGAAAGACACACTTTCAGTATAAGACAATTTAACAAGATGATCAAGAAGAATGACTGCAGGTTTGTAAGATAAAAGACTTGCATCTGTTAGTACATATTTTCTTTGATTCATCATTGTGCCTTTCTTACTTCTTGCTAATTCAAAACCAAAAAAATATGTCTTTCTTACTTCTTGCTAATTCAAAACCAAGAAAATATCTTAAATTCTCAAGATCTTTTATCTTAAATGTCTTATTTAAAGCTTGTTTAACTAAATCAATCTCATTTTTATCATCTCCTACCAAGATTATATCATCCACATGTACTAATACTGTTGTAAAAAATCATTCATAAGAATTAATGAACAAGGAATGATCATTCATAGATTAGGTATATCCTACAGAAATTAAAAAAAAAGGCCACAAATTAGCAAACCACTCTCTGCTAACTTGCTAAGCCTTTTTTAATTTACAAACTTGTCGGGATTATACCGAAATCAATCCAAGAGGGACAACCATGTATACATCTTCTTTCAACTCTCTATATAAAAAGACATTATCTATGTTTAATTGTTTTAATTCCCAGTTATATATAAAAGTTAGAAAAATAAGCAATCTTATAGTAATGTGGAAAGAAAGTTTAAAGATAATCAATGTCTTCTATTTGTGTGTATCCATTTGTCTCTAACCTTACCTTAATATCTTTAAAATATTAAGATTAATAAATGTTAAATCTAATTAATCATTTTTTATAATTTGATTACTTTATTAATTTTTATTATTTTGTAATTATTTAATTAAAATACAATATCATAATGTTTATATATATACATAAATTTCATCATTACTAATACATTAATTATATATATATATATATATATATATATATATATATATATATATATTTTATTTTTATTTATATATATATATATATATATATATATATATATATATATATATTTCATCATTATTAATATATATATATATATAGATAGATAGATATATAAGTAGAAATTCAATTAATCCAATAATCAGTAAAATGGCTTATTCTTAATCAAAAGTTATAACTAGTAGTTATAACATAATTTTTTTATTTAAAAATTTAGTAGATTAAGCCTTACAATTTTATTATAACTTTATCTATCGTGTGTTACTGTAACTTGTACCATGTTAGATTGTTTGTATAATAAAAAGAAAAAAAAAATATTTATAAGTATTCACCTTTAACTTTACTTAAAAAAAATCTTAAAAATTCCAATAATAAAATACTTATTAAAAAATATGATTAATTTAAAGAAAAACTTTATAAAAACAAGTTGTATTAATATACCTCAATTTAAGTTCTAAAAGTAAAAATATATCATGTCCAGTAACTCAATCTCTACCTTTAGACGTTATCATAACTTTCTTAACTTCATTTTAAAGTTAAATTTTTTTTTACCTTAACTTTCTTAACTTAATCAATCTATTTGGGATAAATTAAGCCATTAAATTATATGACCCAATGAACACTCTTACTTAAGCTACTGAAAGAAAGAAAAATAGCATCTACAATTTTATGCATAGCCTAATATTTTCTTTATTACTTACACGCATATGGATTACACTACAGTTTCACGTTTTGGTTAGATCAAGATATTTGGGTTGAACGTGTGAAATTTTAGTATATTGAAAAGTTTAAAGGTTTAAAATTAGAAGAAAATAAAAATCTATCAGCAAATTGAAAAGAACCAAAATAAATGAAATGATTAAGTGAAAGAACAAGAAAACAAACCAAATATATATTTTTAATGAACCCTTAAAAACTACTAATTCATAGAGTAACTTCGAACACATCAACTTTCAAAATGAGACACAACAAAATGAGTCACAACAAAACGTATGAGGATGGAATTTAAAAGAAAATCATACTAATCGAGTTTTTCTCCATTTCCACTTTGCGGCCTTCAGATCATTGGTATGTTTTTCAGAGGTTTTGTAATTCATTAAACTGAAATAAACTAAACTAACAGTGAATTTTACTTGTATTTGGTACACAAGTTCAATATCAAAAATTCTGGATTATAATTAACAATTTGTATTTCTATTCATGCATAATTGAACTAGTGTAGAAGTACCCTACTGATACATTTGATTTCACAAGAAAAAATCATAATTGTTGTTAAATTTAACTAAACTATTGGTCTTTAAAACATGAAAATCAATATTAGAAAGCAATCGGTAATCATTGATGATTTATGCTCTATCAATACAAGTATTCACTATATTTTTATACGAACATTGTAATCGTGATTTTTCTATGAATATCAACAATCTATTGTTTAGAACCTATAACTGCAAATTATTCATTTGAATGAAGGAAAATATTGTATTACATAAACGTAATCAATCCTATTAATCATTGTGTTCGAGTTTAGAGCTGAACCTACAAACTCAACCAATTAATCATTGTACAACTTTGCTAGTCACAATCACACGATCGTCTCTCTTTCATTATATAATATTCGCAACTTCATTTTTATCGCTGCTCATTGATGACTAGACAAATTCAGTTGAAAAACAGATTCGAAGAAATCCAACATAAATCAGAACATGAACACCCAATTTCCATGCTTAAATACTGTCGAAACTAGTTTTTTAAAAAAATCATTACTCAGAGCCAACAATGCAAGACTAGCCCAAACATTAAGCAAAATAGCTAAATATTTAGCATATGCTTGAACCACGAGTAAAAACATTTAGATCTCGGTTTAAAAACAATTCCACCAACTTTAAACCCAAATGAGCACTAAATAAACATACTTGGAAATAGCTAAATATTTAGCATATGCTTGAACCACGAGTAAAAACATTTAGGTCTCGGTTTAAAAACAATTCCACCAACTTTAAACCCAAATGAGCACTAAATAAACATACTTGGAAACAGGTGAAGAGTCTGTATCGTTTAAAAAAGAACTAATAGATTTCAAAAATCACGGATTACAACATAATCTAAACTCACAAAAAACTGGAAATCCAAGCTCACATCCCAGTAAATGCCTTCTTAGCACCGCTAGAAGATCCAGCAGGGATCACTTTCAACACATTGAACCTCACTGTTTTAGAGAGAGGCCTGCATAAACGGTACAAGTAAACATCAGACAGATATCTCGTAGCAATAAAATATACAACACCAAGAGACAAAAAAAAATGTTGCTTCTATATAATCTTGCCTGCATTGACCAATAATGACATGATCTCCTTCCTTCACACGGAAACAAGGTGATATATGAGCAGGAATATTTGAGTGCCTCTTCTCGTACCTACAAAAATGGAAGTCCGAATATGTTTACCCAACCATAAATACAAAAAAAAAACAGGACAAAGAAAACATGGCAGCATAAATACCTCTGGTACTTCTTAATGAAATGGAGATAATTCCTTCTAACGATGATCGTCCTGTTCATCTTAGCACTGTGACATGTTCCAGCCAGGATACGGCCACGGATGGAGACATTGCCAGTGAAGGGGCACTTCTTGTCAATGAAAGTTCCTGCACTTAGAATTTAGACCAAATTATAAATCAAATGAGTCGGAAAAGTAAAAAATGACCCATTTATACAAAAGACTTAACCATATCCTTTCACATGAAACGATCCAAGTACATGAGGATAATGACATTAAATCAGTAATATTGCCCACCAAAATTTGGATTTTCATTTACATAAACAATTTTCATATTACTCTGCTTCGCATAGAAAATGTATTTCAAGCCATGCTATCATTCTACCACACAAGAATAGCTACAACTTTTAAGAAAGAAAAACATGGCTACAAGTATATACATAAAAATGTTCACAGCAAACGCTATAAGAGTAAAAATATCACCCGAAAAAGACACAAACTAATAACAGAGGGCTTGGTTGGGAATAAACCTTTTGAAGCAAACAATACAAATCAGATAGAAGGTTTCACGAAGGAATGCGAGTTTTAACCTAATTCACAAACACTCCACATCCGCACATTCAACTTGGATAATAAAAGAAATACACGGAATTAGCATCTGACAGAACAAATGTTATTCTTCAGTGGTACGAAAGAAGGATACCTTCGACCGCTTCCCTGGGAGTCTTGAATCCAAGTCCAATGGATTTCCAAAAGCGGTTTCCACCTTTACCGGGTCTCTTCCCCTTCCCAGTTTTCTTCGAGCTGCGAAAGCGATCAAAACAAAGCAACACAAAATCGAATCAGCGTCAAAATCACAGTGTAAACAGCAAACTTAAGCGTTCTTTGAAGGTTTTAGCGTACCTGAGGAACACTTTTGGTTGCTTCAGAAAAGCCTTCTCGGTCTGAAACACACAATTAAGAGAAAATCAACAGAAGATTCACACGAACAATTGATAAAACGAAATGGAAAAACAGAGAAACGAAGAAATGGTGAATGATGGTACTTGTTCAGCCATGACGAAAGAACTTGACGGCAGAAGCTACAGAGGAGAGTGTGTTGGCCTCGAAAAACCCTAATAACTTCCACCAAAAACGCTGCTTTTGCTGAGATTTCTAGTTATGGGCTTTTAATGGGCTTAGAATTAGCTTCGCCCAAATGTTTGTTAAGATTTCTGGTTCTGGACTTCTAGGCTGTGAATTAGTTTGGCCCAGATAATATTTCTCCCAAATATTTAAAAATATTTATATATATATGTAACAATTAATAAAAAATTCTTCCTTTTAATTACTTTTTTTATTTATTACACAATTTCTTATTATTTTATTATTTAAATTCAAATAACTATCCACAATAAAAAAATCACGTATACAATAAAAACAATTTTCTATAATAAAGTCATCAAAACTATTTATTTTTATAACTAATTCTTATAAAAAACATTTATACTTTCATAATATTTTTTTTTAATAATCTATATCTATAACATTTTATCTATCTTTTGATCATACAACTTTTTACGACTTTACTCTTTAAATAAATATTTTTTAAAATTCAAAAAATAGCCCACAATAAAAAAAATACCTACAAAATAAAAAAATTACCTAAAATAAAATGATTAAAATTATTTATTTTTATAATTATTTAAACGACATTATTTTATAATTTAATAATGTATTTTTATTTCATAACTGTTATAGTAATAACATTTTTTTTTGTTAAAAGAAAAAGTGGACACACATAGTAAGCGTATAGGTTTCCCTGGTTATTAATAAAAAAAATTATAAACTGCTTTTTTATATACACAACTTCTTGTCATTGTATCGTTTTAAATTTTGTCATTACTTTTTTAACTCAATTAATTATTCACAATAACAATAATAATTTATTATTATTTAATTTTTATGGATAGATATTTTATAATTTTAATAATATTTTATTATTTTAATAATTATTACAATGTTTTATTTCTTTTAGTATCACAAAAATATATATACAAGTGCATAGTCACACATATGTCCGCTATTTAATAATAATAAGTTTACATGTAAAAAAAAATATTTTTTAAGTTAAAATTAAAAATTAAATTGATATATCGATTTTTAACTAATATTTTCTTTAGTTGTTTTTCTAAGTTGGTTTTGTAGTTTTTTTAGAAATATCTAATCAGTTCATCGATTTAGTCTGATTTTCTAGTTTTGAAAATTTTAAATCATAAAAATAATTACACTATATTTGATAAGAGGCCTTAATTATACTTATTTGTGTCCGAGAAAATTATATGTTCAGTTTGAGATTTTTAAAAAATAATTAACTTTATTTTAATTCATTCATTTATGTGTTAACTAGTAACGAATATGGTTTGAATAAAATGTTATAATATTTGTCTTTTTTTAGTTTAAGTGTAAGAATAACAAAAATATTAATTAAAAAAATCCCTAAATTGAAAATAAATTAAAAAAACATTTAAACATAATCATACTTTTCCATATTTCTTTCTTAAATATAATGTTATAATTCTTAAAATTTATTAAATCTAACAACAAATGTTAAATAACAATTCATTCATAAACTAATATGTTATATAATACTCCACTCCAAAACTATTTTGTCCTTATATTTTTATTTTAGTAGTATTTATGTTTTCTATATTTCAAATCTCAATCTTTTCTTTGTAAACTTTTATTTAAAATAATAAAATTTTATTTTTAGCAATAATACTCCACTTATCATCCATGAGCATTGTTACTACTATACTCTGGCAAAAATGTGTAAAACCCTCTATATTTCTTTTGGTAGAGAGAATAGTCTCTTCCAAAATAATAAAATAATATAAAGTGTTAAATCATTGCGTTTATTAGCATCCAAAACAAATAGGATCAAGCAAAATTGAGTATGTAGGAGATTAATTTCAGTACATACTGAAACTTCGAATGATAAATATATTAGAAATCTAATATTATACTACCTTTAATTCATATTACCTTATCAAAAGTTGGATTTTTAATTACTAACTTAATTTTTATTTCATCAAATTTCGTATTGTGTTTTATTTATTTTGAATCATCTATCGCCATTTTTTTTCAAAGTAAGAATAAATGAAATCATTATTTTTATTTTATATAAATAAAATATTTTATTAAATAGAAAGTTTCAAATATGCTCAGCAATTAAAAAATATATATAAATTTTTGTATGGATATTTTTTCTAAATTTATCCCATATTACTAATTGCAAAACTGTTTATTTTCAATATCAAGATAAATGAACTTAGTATTTCTTTTGTTATTTCTAAACAAAAGTTTAATTGCATAAAATGTTTTAAAGGTGTTCAAAGTATGGTCAGAAGAAATTTTAACATATTAATGAATTCATTTATGCTTCATATTTTAATTATAAATTGAAATTGTGCATATAATTGTAATTTGACATTAATTTCCGTAATTATAAGATGTTTTCTAAATTTATCCCACCTTAATAATCTTTAAATTTTTTATTTTACTATTAAAATTGATAACATTAATTTTCACGAAGAAAATACCTTTCACTGAAAAAAAAATATATTCTTAAAATTAAAAAAGTGTTAATCATATAATAGTCTAATTTTATATTATATTTATCACTTTCACAACTCATCATATTTGTATTTAAGTTTATCAATTGTTTATTAATATTTGTAAATATATTGTTTTTTTTTTAAATGAGTCATATAAGAACGACCTTGAAACCAATATCTAATGAAAGATATTGAAAAATAACTTTTGTATGTAAAAAGAAGGACGTGTCAAAAAAATTATTTAAACTTTGCATTATGTGTCAAGCTAAAGTATGTTTGATTGTATATGATGATAAAAGTGATCAAGTTGAATCAAATATTTGACCTCAAGATTATACAAATATATAGTCTATCATTCAAAACTATGAGTGTCAAAGGATTGAGAAATCTCCCAAGACCTTTCATACTCAAGATTTATTCGATAACACAAAAAACATGATTCAAACTGAGATTTCCAACTTACACAAGCAAGAAAGAGATATCATATATCCAACATGAGATCCAAGTGTAAGTAATATGAAAAATGATCAATTGTGTACATTCATTGATGAAGTGAATGCTAAGATTGGAGCATGTGATAAGATAATTACCACATTGAAAAACACAAATAAAGATTAAATCAATATTGATGTCATGAAAAATATGTCTCAACCAAGTATTTTTCGTTCAAGTCGACTTAATTTCATGTGTTAGAACCAACAACAACTAGTGTCAGCTGAAACATTGAACTCGGTTGAAAAAAAATATGACATGATAGATTTTACTAATCAAGTTGGTGTACCTCTAAATTCAGCATACCAGGTTGGTGAAGTTTCTAACCATATGATTAACATGTTGAGATACATTGAACAAGATAATGCTTACTTATGTTACATGTCAAACACGATTCATGAAAGAACTATCTTCTTAAAATCAAATCAATTTAATTGCATATAGAACAAATCTCAAGTTGATTTTTCTCTAAATTCAATTAATCAATTTAACAAGTCTTTGAGGTGGTTTGATTATAATGGGATAAAAGATTTATTAAATTTACTTTATAATTATATGGATTGGATTACCCAATCTCACTTGTCTATTTTGAAACATAATATTTCTATTCAATCTCAAAATCAAACAAGAAAAAGTGGACTTGCCTCCATTGTCACCTTCACTCTATGATAAATAATACACATTCTTTAATTTAGTTTGAATCTTTATGTTATTATTATTTATTTAAATTGAGTACCTGTAAGAAAAATCCTTGTTGTAAGAAATACATATTTCATGTTGGTATATCAAAATTTCGATTTTGAATTATTACCTTAGTTTAATTTTTTATTTCATCAGTTTTTTCTTTTGTTGTTTTTTTTAATTATTCTGGATTATATATTTTCAATATAAGAAGAAATGGCATAACTCCTTTTGTTTCTGCTAATAAAATATTTTATTAGATAGAAAGTTTCAAATATACCCAACAATAAAAAAATATTAATTTCTGTACGGCTATCTTTTTTCTAAAATTATCTCATATTACTAATCATGGAATTCTTTTATTTTCTATATCAAGATAAATGTACTGAGTACTCCTTTTGTTATCTCTCAGAAAAAAGTTTAATCACACAAAATGTTTTAAATGTGTTAAGTTCAGAGTGAGGTGCAGAAGAATTTGAACATATTAATGAATTCATTTATGTTTAATAAGTATTAATGAATTCTAAGCATTAATGAATTCATTTATGTTTTATATTTTAGTTATAAATTGATTCTTTGCTATCGTAGAACATTGATATTGATTTCCTTAATTATAAAAATGTTTTCTAAATTTATCCCACTTAGTAATCTTCAAATCTTTTATTTCACTATCAAAATCGATAACATTAATTTTCGCGTATTTTCAAATAATATATTTTCATAAAAAGTTATATTTAGAAAATTTTAAAAAGTGTAAATCATAACGGTCTATTTTACTCTTTAATTAATGATTAGTATTATTGGTTTAAAAAAAATACTTTCAAACAATAAGCATCAATTTTATGACTTCTATTATATGAGTACATATTTTTTTCTTTTAATTTTAACGATTATTGATATTCATGAACTTTCCACTATTAGCACTTTTTTTTTTCATTTTATCTTTTCATGAATTTTCTTTAAGAACTATTGGACCAGAATTAAAAAAAAATAAAAAACAAATATTTTTATTATACACACACACACATATATATATATATATATATATATATATATATATATATATATATATATATATATATATATATA
>Ga0209489_104002_pt1 | contig 27787 bp, 10 predicted proteins | sample SiratrowhiteBW_FD_187527 | JGI IMG/M metagenome (GOLD analysis project Ga0209489, IMG submission 187527) | Root nodule microbial communities of legume samples collected from California, USA - Siratro white BW (SPAdes) (version 2) | ecosystem: Host-associated > Plants > Roots > Nodule | place... | reverse complement strand
ATATATTAAAATTATATATATATATATATATATATATATATATATATATGTTAACCATTATTTTTAAGAATGAATAATCCACACCAATATGTTACCAAAAAAAAAAAAATTAAAATAGCAATGTTTTGAAGTTTTTATGATTAATATTTTGAAAAAAAAAATGAATAATATGAGACACGAAGTAGCAGCAATAGTGGTTTCTAAATTGACCCACCACTCCTTTAAAATCTTCCAACCCAAACCCACACAACTCCGAACCACATCTGACTTCCCATTAATGCCCCCAACCCAACACAACACCAACCTTCGTCTCTTCTCTTTTCTCAAAAAACTTCTAATTTCATTTCATTTCAATCTGCATTTCATTTCCCATGGGCAAGAAAATGAAGCTTCCTTCCCTCCTCCACAAGAACTCGCACCTCAACACCACCGCCAAACCGTCTTCCACTTCCTGGCCCTGGCCCTCTTGCAACCAACCTCGAACCCTCTCTTTTCGAGCCCAAAACGACGTCGCTTTCAAAACCATCAACCCCGCCTACTTCGACATGCCCGAGAGCTCGCACTCCTTCTTCACTGTCTCCCCCGACTCCGGAAGCTTCTCAACCGCTTCAGAAGAAGATTCTAGAAGACCCGATTCCCTCGAGACCCTCATTCGCCCCCTGCGTTCCGACCGTTTGTTCTTCCACCCCGACCAGACAAGCTCCATATTAGAGTCCAAAGCAGGAACATCAAAACCAACATCAACACAAAAACCTACACAACCAACAACAACAACAGAAAAACCCACGGCAACAACAACAACAACAACGTTGCCCTTCAAAGACAGCGTGGTTATGTCCGTAGAGTCTCAGGACCCTTACGTGGACTTCCTGAGGTCCATGGAGGAGATGGTAGAGGCCCAGTGCGTTAAAGATTGGGATGGTCTCCAAGAGCTTTTGTGTTGGTATTTGAAAGTCAATGGAAAAAGCAACCATGGTTATATCGTTGGTGCTTTCATTGATTTATTGGTGACTTTTTCCTCCACCACTTCTCCTTCTGATATAAACTCTCGTTCTCCTTCTTCCCCTTTATCGTTCTACAGTTCTTCTCTTTCTTCCTCCTGTTTGGAAGCCGAGGAAGAGGTTGATATAGCTACCCCTAGTTCTTCTCTCTTGTTAGAACAAGTTAGGGAAGACATGACTTCATCTTCGTCTTCATCCTCTTTCAATTAAATACTCATTAATTGGTGTTTGTACCGTATCATACTTGGCACTTTATGTTTATAGTTATTAGTATTTTTTGTTTGATGGCGCTTCCATGGTTCCTTTTTTTTTTTCCTGTATAATATCTGTGTTCATGGGAGTCACACTTATGCAGGAAATGCAACCATACCAGGAAAATGGAGCTGGGTTGTCAATTTTTGTTTCCTTTACTGCATAGGAAGCCAAGGATTAGAAATTCCTTTATTTATCTTAAATTAAATTATTATGCTTATGAGATTTGTAATGTCATTATCTTATTTTGCTAAATGACATCAAATCCTCTATTGCTTTCATTGAGATAGACACACTCTCTCTCCCTTTTTTTTTTTCTTAATCTGAACATGGTTTTTAGCACAATCTTAAAATTGCTTATGGTAAGTAATTAATAAATATGGACGTGTATTTTGGAACCCAGTAGATTGATGACAGTTACGTTTGCTTGATTGCTTTTTTACAAGTGTATTCTACGAATTTATTATGTACACTGTTCTACACGGGACTAGTTAAGTGCAAATCAAGCTTCCTCAACTGGACTGCTAAAATCTAAGAAAAGTGTTAATAAGAATATATTTATCAACAAGTTGAAAACAAATACTATTAAAAATAGTATTATATATCAACATATTCTCGTTATTTATTAATTTTTAATCAATATAAAGTATTCCTTATACTTGTCTGAAACAATTATTGAATTTGGCGAAAAGTAGTGGTGAGTAGAGACAAATCTCAGACACCAAAACAAAAAAGAAATTCTATATAAATAACTGAATTTTCCTGTCTTGAAAATAATTGATGTTTTCTCCATATGAATTAATGTGTTAAATAATTTGTACATGGAAGGTGGTGTTCTTAATATTCTAATGACATTAGTTAATAGTGGTTTAAAAGAAAGTATGTGTCAATTAATTTATTTAACAAGAAACACTAAAAACATAATATAATATGAGTGATGAACTTTTTTCAGGGCAACCTACAGGTTTATAGTTGCTGCTCTAGCTAGATATGGACCCTTGGATATGTTGCAGTTGAGTTCATCAGAACTGACACAGTTAGGGAGATCAGAGCCGTTAGTTTTTGAATTAGGCAGTCATTATCAAATGATGGGTACAAATCCAGCGCAGAATTTTGGCGTGGTCCTGCTGAACTTATATCCTGTGTGCCTGCACCAAGCTGAATTATCATGGTGTTTTTTGGCCAGAGAACTGAGAACATTAATACATGTAAGTTTATCTATCTACATGTCATATGCTTGTGTTGGAAAACACTGTCTTTATAGACATCTTTTATTATAGGTCTAAACTTGGAATATTATTCATATTTGAAAATTTTATGATCACACAATAGTTTCTGTTTTTTTTTTTTCTTTTTCATGTAACTTATATTATATCTTAATTTCTTGTAAACCACATAACAGTACAAAAGAACTTAGATCGTTGTCACTCACTTTCAACAATACCGTAGTTGTTGGAAAAAACAAGAGAGAGTAACATGTTGACATGTTGAGATGAAGAGAAGGTCAAGAATGCATCTCAATTTATAGTCCCTAACAAATTAACAGTAAAAAATGAAAAATCTTATCTTAAATCAGGTACTACACATGTTCCTGTCCTTAACATTGGTCCCAACCACCTCCAAATGGTAAAAAAAGAAAACAGAGAAAGATGAACATGGTTGAACATCAGAAATGGGCAAGTAGTCTGGCAAACATTGTCTTCTGTTGATTAAAAATAATTAAAATAACTAATATTAAAACCATAAATAATATTTTTAAAAGAAAAATAAATATGAAATTATTTTTGATAAAAAATAATAAAAATTTTCATTAGTAACTATGAAAAAAATGTTGATCAAAGAAATGTGATTTAATTGTTTGATAGTTAATATATACAAATTAATTTCTAAAAGTATAATTATTAATCACTTTTTTGGGTAAGAAAACATTGATCACTTTCATATTATTTTAGATGAAGTTATAAATAAATATTTACAGTAAGAGAATAAATAAATAAATATAAATATTTTCCTTTCATGTTAAGATTAAATTGTGTTTCGATTTTTCAATTTTTTTTTTAATTTAACTTTTTTAAAAGGCTAAAATACATAACTTCATGGAAAAACTAATTTATTTCGCATCTTTATTATTTTTAAACAAATATTTGTGGAAAAATATTTTAGTCAGAAGTTAATATTTGAATTTATAAAAAGATTATTTAGTTCTGAAACATTAAATATAAGTTACTTTAATTCTAATTACTATTTTGAAGATTAAAACTCATGTTATTTGGTAACATTGATGATTGCATTTTAACAATTTTAAGCACATATTATGAGTATATTTCAACTTTTGTGTTTTAAAAAGAATAAATTTAAAAAATAGATAACAATTTTGTGACTTTATTACTAATTTAATTATAGTTTATAATATTAGAAATTAGCATGATATATTATTCTTACTTAATTGAACTTTAATCAGAATCTAAAAATGAACTAATAAAAAGATTTATATATGTTGTTTCTATAATTCATTAAAATGTCACTTCAAAAATCTATAACAGGATTCAACATGCAAAATGTAATATATGATTTTCTTTTACATGTAGGATTTTAGTGAATTGGACTGGACAACCTTTTCAATACCTCCATTGCAGCATGTTAATAATTATGATGTTTATTTAAGATTTTGACTATCTTCCCTTGTTTTGTTTCATCATCTATGAGACAAATAAAACATTACAATTTTGGAGGAGTCAAACTTTACAATACTAGGTTGCTCACTGTAACTAAACTAGTAATAGGTTGCTAAACTCAAACTCATGGATCTTTGAAGTAGCTGCCTTAAACTTGCTTTGTTTTGAAGTAAAACACACTTTACAAAGACAAAAAGAGTTTGATAGCATAGATTTCTCCATGCCTATGGCTCTTGTTCTTGTCTAAAGAGAAGCTTCTAAACCTGACTAATTTTAAATCTTCATTTCCCGGATAACCAAGTAAACCTAGGTTTTTAGCATAGTAGATTCTGGTATCCGGTGAGAGAGACAACTTTGAATATTTTATCTTCACTTCTATATATATTATTATTATTATTGAATTGTTAGAGTGAGTAAGTTAATCACCCTCAGTAGGTGAACCCAAGACAACCCCATAGAAGTTTAAAACATTATTGATCTTAAAACCAATTAATTACTCATCCTATCTTGCCTTATAAAGTACTCAAATTTAATTAGTCATCAAAAACTAGGAAATTAAAAACTATTATTGTTATGGGACTTGTGTTAATTAATAATTTGATTTATTATCACCTTAAACATCAATCCCATAAAGTTGATTTTTAAACATACATTCCATTTTTAAAGTAATTTTGATGGATTTTTTCTATTAGAATTAAAGTTGTATCCTATTATCTCCTAAGTTCTTTATATGTTTCTTTTAAAGTTTTATTAAGAAGTATAATAAATGTATTGAATTTAATAAAGTATTTATAAATTTATTTATTTATACATAATAATGAATATATAATTAAATTAATTAAAAATTAAATGGTCAACAAGTATCTAATTGATAATTAATATTATTTTTGAATTAGAAACACAAATCTTTTAAAAATACAGTATTTGAAAAGTAATCCAATGAGTAGAAATTTATATTAACCTCTTTATCCTAGATGAGACCAATAAACAGACACACTGTGGATTTTACTTCCCTAATAAAATAGGAAAAAGCATGGAGATGCAAACTTTAAGAAGATATTCAATGTTTGGTCAGTATTTAGTAAGATAATGACATTACAGTGATACCTTCATTTTCCGAGAAATTGCATTTGCATAAGAAGTGTGACCAAATGGTTAATGAAATACAAAATTGTGAGAAGTTGGCTGTAACTCATTGCTTTCTGTGGCATTGCATTAAATGCATCTCAGAACTGATGCGAGCAATTCATTATCCCAGGATTGCAACTTTGTGGTTTTTGGAAAACGTGTGGCAGAACTTCTCTCAAGTTGCAGTGCATTACTTCTTCTTCAAATATGCATATAACAACACGGAACATGTGTGACTTTAACATTTACATTTGTTTCTTTTTTTAGTTTTCTTTTCAAAATTTAAAATAGTTTTTCTTCTTTTATCAGAGATAACAAATAATCTCAAGACTTGATAATGAATCCTAATGCATGTTCTTATATGATGCATATAGTGTTTTTTCAATTCTTCCTAATGGGATACATATTAAAAAAAATTGTTCATATTTTTGAAAATTTATATATTTTTAGAAAATTTAATTCTTTTAATATTTAAATAATTTAAATTATAAAGTAATAAAATAATAAACTTAAAATTAAAAATACAATATAATTCAATTTTATTTTTAAATATATTTTATAATTAAATTAAAATACATCCATTATTTAAAATATATATGGAAATTAAAACTGTAAAAAAAGTTGTCACATGTTACTTACCATGTTTCCTCACATTCAATAAAATCTAATAAAATAAAATAAAATTTTAAACCTATCCCATCGTACCTATATTTTATTAATTCTTCTAACAGTAAAAATTATTTATATATCAATGTATTTTAATTTTTTATTTTTAGATTTAAATATTTTATTGTATTTTTCAAAATATTTTACTTTAACAAATTACGGATATTATAACTCAATATAAAAGAAAACTTAATGACGGATGCACTATTTATATGACATATAAGAAAAAAAAAAAAAAAAAAAAAAAAAAAACTTCAGGAGTCCTCTTCTTTTTGCATCTTTTCGGCCACGCGCCTCCTCCTGGTCGTATCGCTTCTTTCAATTTACTTTAATTGCTCTATTATTCTATTCTAATACTTGCTCTATTGATTTGTTATAGAATTATTGAATTTTTAGATTTTGTTGTTTTTAGCCTAAAAATACAAATGAAATTGTGTTAAAAATGTTACACAACCAAGTTTTTATGTCTCTTGTTGTTACCAAGTTACAAATGTAAAATTTGAAAAATTGATTTTATTAGAAATTCTAGAAATTAGAAATGTTAAAATAGAAATCAAACTTGGTATATTATAAATGTAAAAAAAAAATATGTTTATATAAAAACATAAAAATGTTCCTGCAAACATGTAAAATATAACACTTTAGTTATAATTATTGGTATAAAGTGCAATCAAGTCTAATTTCTTTGTACAATTCTAAATATTATTAATATTCAATAATATTTATATATTTTTCTTGTAATTTAACATGTTCATTGATATTGAGATCGTGGTGGAATCCTAATTAATTGAATTTTACTATATATATCATGTTATATTTAGTTTTCAAACAAAAGAAAAGGAGATTTTCTGAAAATTTTTAAACTAAAAAATGACGCCATTAATTAGTTTATTAAGTTATTTATATTTAATTGTTAGAAAGATTATCCTTACTTACTTGATTAATAGGTATACATCATTCTTATTCAATTTCATAATTTTTGTAAAATTTTGACATACATGTATTTTGTTTTGTTTTATTAGTACGCACTTGATTATGGTAAATTTAATATGTATTAATATATTATGATATTAATGTTAAATATTATCGATATTTTGTAAAAATATTAGAATGTGTACCAAATAATCACAAAATGATGTATTTTTGAATAAGATAGGGTAATCTCTTTCAAACACATGTGAGATATACATTCATTATATCAATCAATTTGGACTAGAATTTTGAAAAATGGATCAAAGTTAAATGAATTAAAATTACATTACATATATAATAAAGAGTACGATAAAGAAGTTGAATAGTTTTTTAATTTATCCAACAAAATTAATCTAATAGTAATTAAAATTTATATTTCAATTAGATTAAATGTACCAGTGCTGACTTATTTGTGATGAATATATAGTGAAGTAATTAATATATCTCACCTTAAGCAAAATAATGTCATTATTGAATTTTAAGTTTGAATGTGATTGTTATGTCTTGTGATAGATATGGGTTATACTAATAAGGAATGTAAAATATTTGTAAGATAGTGGTAGAAATATGTTGGATATTTATGTAACAAAAATGTTTAAGAAATAACATACTTTAAATTATATAAATAAAACCGTCTAATTTTAAATTTAAAGAATAAAAATAATCTTGCATATTATTTTAAAGATAAAAAATATATTTATATTAAAATAACTATATAATTTCATGAAAGTTGAAATCATCATGGTTCATGTATATATAAGAAACTTAAAAAAAAAAAAAAACAAAGTTATGGATATTTTGTTAAAGTGTGACTCTTAGCGTATAGTCCCAGTTATCAGAGTTTTAATATATGCACTGTATTACACTATCATTAGTCAAACAATATTATTCATCATCCCTACCACATTTTTCAATCTAGGTGCCAATAACAAAGGTAAAATGCGCATTAGAACTTAGTAAGGCAGGAGAACGACAAATAAAACAAAAATAAATAAATAAGTCACGGGTCAAAAGGAAATCTTAACTTAAATAAAACATTAGAATTAATTATATTTTTTAGTAAAAAAAAAAAGCAAAAGGTTTAGAATTTGTTTGACTAAATTCTTAAAGTAGTTTGGAAATTGGTTTGACGAAAATTGATTCGACTGAAACATTCGATAGAAAAACTTATTTCAATAACTTCCAATTCACATTCATAAATTACTTAAACTATTTTAATTGTCTTCCTTTCCCTTTTCACACATTTATCTTTACTAACATCTTTTTATATTTTTCTATAATTTTGAATTTCTTTTTGCGTACCCACCTATAATTTAATATTTTATTTTTCAATTTCACATTCAAGCAGTATATCTTCAATGCCATTTATGATAGACTTCTTAATCATCACTCATTATTCTTGCTAGACCACCTATTATAATATAAAATAATTACACTTTTTTTTATAAACCATATATGTTATTTTATTTATTAACTACTATGAATTAACTAACTTACATCTAACTTAGAAGTTAAATATATCAAGCACCCTTGCAAATCTTAATCCGGAGCGACTGATTTAATTAACCTGAAATCTCTTTTCCACTAAAGTTTGAAGTTTTAACTGATTAATGCATGAAATAAAAAATCAAAGTATTTTTTATTACCAAAGATAGAATCAGTATTTCTCATACTTTTTTGGATTTGACCAAGTTTTTAAAAAGCTTTCAAATTTTTTATCAGTAAAATTTAATCATTAGTGATCTGAACATAAAATAATTATTTAAAGTACTATATAATTATTTAAGGTGAATTTGTACGGACTATGCAATAATTTAATCATGGACTGATCCCAGCATTGATGATGAAAAGCAAAAAACTCTTACATTATTATATTAAAAATTATTTAAATCTATTTTAATACGTACTAATATTGTATTCTTTTTTTTTTTAATTCTTAACAAGTTTTTGACAGCCCATGCAATCAGGAGTCACATAACAGAACAAATGCTCTTCCTACACTTTCCTTCCTTAAACTTTGTTTGAAGATTAGTTATACTGATACATATCTACAAAAATCTTATATAATTAGTTTAATTTATGGTTATAGTTAAGTTTTTTATATGGAAACTATGATAAAATTTGTATCTGATACCTCATAAATTATTCAATTTGTTAGTGCAAACCAAACTCTTATGTCACGTCTAGTAACACTTCATATTAATTATATACTGCGCTGTAAAATTGTGATTAAGAAATTAAAAGTAAGTCCTGTCACTTTCATTCATATTGCCGACTCAGTTGTATTGGCAATGCACAAAACAAAATTTCACATGTGATATGAGAAGTATGTGATCAAAATATATGAATTTTTTTCCACTATTGTAAAATTAAAATAAAATTTAAAAATAATTTGAAAAAAATTAATTACATGATAATTTACTTGAATGGAACACCATTATAGTAAAAATTGAATAAACTAAATTAAATTGAACCAAAATATATTATTTGAAATGTATAAATTATTTAAATAATTAGTTTTATAAATATTTTTTTAATATTATAATTTATAGTCTATTTTAGTTTAAAAGCAATTCAGTTTCTAAAAAACTAAATTAATGAAATTTAGTTCTTAAAAATTAAAGTAACTTAGCATCTATTATTGTGCTGAATAATGTTATGCCCTTCTTAGCATGTATTAAGAATCTGCTTGGAATATAAGACAATGATCTATGCATGAATAAACTTTCTGAAAAGGAAAAAACATGGATGCTGATCTTTCAAGTCATGCTGAGTGTGACTTGTGCATCAGAGTTGAGACTCTCACTAATGTTATTTTCCTCAATTGCTCATCAACAAAAATCTCATTCACTAAACAACAACATGCTATACGGAATAAAGTGCCTTTTGCTTTTAAATGCACTGTCAGAATCATACTTAAACTATATCATTTTTGCTTTGTTTTTTTTTTAAATTACACCTTGAAATTAGGACATGTAATTCATCTTTTTAAAATTTCAAATTTACTGGTAACATTCTTAAAATAAGATTTTGGTAACAAATTTCACAAGAGAGTTACTTAATATTGTGTCATGACATTTAAGATATTTGTATGCATGAAAATGAAATTTACTAATAACAGAAGAAGAAGAACAAGTTCCTTCATGGGGAACTCAACTCAATTCATCTATAACTTTATTGGGCTTGTAGGTTATGCGACAGTCCAAACAGATTAAATTGGCCCGTTTAAGGTCTGACACTGGACAATGAGACATAAGTCTTTGTCAAGTTTCCAACCTTAGTTCTCCCTTCTCATAAACAAATACTTCTTCCAATAAATCTTATTCAAGAAAATATAGCTTCATTTTTTACACAATATCTTTTTGTTCATACTTTCATTTGAAGTTGTTAGGATGGTTTTACATCTAAGGAAAATGCACGAACAAAAGTTAGAGCACAGATTTAAAGCAAAAGGAAATGAAAAGATGAAATTGGAATAATTTTATTATTTATCCTTTTCTGTATTAAAAATGACAAATACAAATTAACTATAGCTCATAACCATGAGAAAAGTATCAATTGAAAAGAGCGATTGACTATGATAACAAGCCACAATATACAATTAAAGGTTCATTATTATTATTTTTTTCTCTAAAATGTTATATATTTTTTAGTTTTAGTTTTTAATAAAAACATTTGGCAGTAGTCAGAGTTACTGGACGTTTTTTTTTCTTTTCTATTAACGTATTTTCAATTAATATTATTAATTGAATTGGTAATGTAACAACTTATATTGATTTAATTATAATCTCTCATGTGTATTTAAGAATCTGTGGAGATGATTATATATTTTTTTAAGTAAATTTTATTTTTGATCTCTCATCAACTTAGTTTGAACATCTTAAGTTGAAATGAGGTTCGGAATATAACTATTTTAACTTAATGTCTGGATTTATCTTAATAAAGCAAGAGATCATAACATTGTAGTTAATATGAAAGGGGTTTTCCTTCGAAAGATTGGACTTAATTAATTTTAATGAAATTTTTAGTTATTGATATTCTTACATATGGGTTTGGATAAATTATAGAAAGATGAACACCCTTAACCATTTTCATCACCAAGTCACATGTATTATAGAAACTGTGGACGGTAGCATTAGATTAACATATTGTATTGTACTTTGTTTTTATAATCATTGTTAACACCAACTTATTATTTGTCGAAATGGTAATTAATTGAAAAAATGTCATATTTTACATCATTAGCCATGGGAGCGTATGTGAGTAACTGAATTATTACTTTTATGAACAATTTGGCAGCTTTAAACAATGGCAGATTTTGATGTTATGTTCAACATCTTAAGTTGAGTTATGGCAACACAATCATGTGACCACTTGGGGACCCAAAGCACCACTATAGGTATGATTAAAGATTCCCATCACTCTCTTGCTCAATAAGAGGGATAATTAATATACTATTTCAAAACAGCTAAGGGATATGTCGAACAAATTCAGCATCAATGCTCAGTGAATAAATTTATCTAAAAATATAAAAACACCACCTTCAATCTAATAGTAGCATAATAAACTCATTATTCAGATATATGCTCCTTCAACTCTTAACTTTCTCTCTTACTTCAAGCGAGGAAGGGCGTGTACGAAACAGATGTAATTTAGTTATTATTATCTTTCTATTCTTCGTGAACATAAGTAATTTTTTTTTAAAGAAGAGTTTTTACTCGAAAAAACAAACGAAAACATGAACATCTTAAATAATGATGTTGACCAGGTATTGAATTGTTGTCGATGGCTGATGGTAAATGCTAGTAATGTTTTTGTCAGCAAAGGAAGTGTAATAATAGCTTCCATTGATGCCACCCTGCCTAGTACTAAGTAGCAATCTTTGCTCCTAGCCCTGGGACCAATTAAAATACATAAAACCAAGAAAATATAATTAACAAATTAAAGTTCAAATCCTATCTTATACAACAACTACACATTGTATATGAAAGTCTTTCAGTTTCTTTTCTTTTTCTTGTAAAAATCCAAATGCCAACTCATTCAGCCGATAGCAGGAATTTATGTATGGACAAGACCAACGTCTTTCTAAACTTTTTTCAGCTCTCACTGTTGTGATAAGATATATCACAAAGTGAATTTCCAGTTAGAAACCATGTCAACTCTGGCCTATCCAAGGACACAGGGTGTTCCATTATCAGAAAGAACATAACCTGATTAACTTTGTGATTATGTCTCCACCTTATCAAAGATCAACATGATACTATTGATAGGATAAAGAAGGTATTTTGTTTTTTTTCTATTATCGTGTTCCTTCCCGCCACACTCTCCACTCCTTTCATGTTTGGTTTTTAGAAAAAACAAAAGCAAAAAAGTGATGAATTTTTAGGTTGTTTAACAAAGAAAATTTTTCCTCTTTTGTTTAATTACGTTAAAAAAATAGGAATGGAAGCAAATTATGTAAAATAATTAAATACTGTAAATAATTTAGAGCTAATTCTTATAGAACAAAAATACGTAAATTTCAATACAAATCCTAAAGAGTATTGTGTGCCAGAATATTAAATATGAAACGAGATAAAGGCTTTAAATATGTGTATATGGTAGTAGATAAGCATAGTTTGATTGAACATGAGGGAAACATTTGCCTTAAAAGCAACAAACATGCAGTTTATCTTCACACCAATTATTTGAAGACCGAGTTGGACAGCTTGCTAACTTAGTTACAAAACTTTATCACAGATTGAGGTGTGGTCTGGTACTTGGTTCCAATCTGCCACGGAGATATCAGATAAAGAGTTTATCATCATCTAAAAATATACCACATTTATAGTCCATATCTGTGTAATCACCGGTTTAATCGTAGAGGGTACAATTAGACATAGCTTCAAAAGAAAAAAAAAATTATTATTTCTAGATTGAACCATGAGAAAAGTGCTTCTACTCTAAAATATCTGCATCTATGTCCCCTCTTTAACAACTTAGAACAAGCAAAGAAAAGCAAGAACCCAACTTTTTGTTTAAAAATGTATCATAGCAAGAAACCCACTTTCAGAATTTTCACGTTCAAGAAATTTCATCAATTCTTATCAAATTGGCTCCTCTTTACTGTTTATAATAATCACGTTCTTTGTTAACTATAAACAATATTGGTAACTTTGTTATTTTGAAACGCAACATGCATTGACTTTTATGGGAAAACGGGAGGGGTCTTGCTTCTCATAACTCCTGATAAGTAATTTCTGCAAGCCATATTTTGTGAAGATGGAAAGATTTTTTTTTTTTTTTTGAAGTTTTAATTAATGAAATCTCATGGTTAATTAATGCAGAAAATAATTTTTTTCTCTAGCAGGTTTTAATGCAGGCTGACTTCTACCGGCCATAGGAGCCTACCTCCATAGAGAGGTTTAAATACAAATTAAAACAGCCTGCAATCTTGTTATGAATGCCTAAGTAAATACAAAGCCAATCTCAATGCATGCTCGACATTAATGAGACCTGTGCCAAAGAAATAAATGAGAAGCGTTGTTTCATCTTCATGTTATTACAGTACACACTTCACAACAAAGAGAGAAGTTAAGAGAATTGAATAAGATCAACATTATCTTAAATAAAAATTAAACAATTCATAAAAATAACAAAAAAAAGTAACCATTTCTTATTTTATTTAAAAAAAATGTAACGGGTATCGCGCCAATAGGCAAATTTGATCCTGATTCTAGCGAAAATAGAGTAGAAGCTTTAATAGCAACCTTGGAAAAAGCACAGGAGTCAGTCACAAAAGTTTCTATTCTCATCTCATTGAAAAGTACTAAACTCGCTGTTTCTCTTCCCTCAGACCACTCTAATTATCACTGCAACGGTTCAAATCCCAATATCTCTTTCATTTCACCACCATTATCCTAACACAAAACATGGGAGCCCTTTGACCAAATCCCTCAAACCAAACCCAACACTAGGGAGGGACCAAACAAGTGTGTTTTGGACCTCTGTTGTGATTTCTGTTTTCTACTACAACACAAATGCTAATTAACAGGGCAATTATTTCTCGTGACCAGTCACTTTCACCTTTGTATGTAAACAACGATAACAACAAGAACTAATCCAACTGGGACATAATCTGATTATATTAGAATGCAAAATACTACTCTTTACCGATAAAAATAGTAGTAGTACCCTCTTTACAAATTGTTGATCAAAATGTTGTAGTACATTCTAATTAGCATAGTTGCTGAACAAAGATATATCACACAGCTACTTCATAGTACGCAACTGGTTAACGTTAACAGCCCATCACGTGCAGTGCTTAGAACTCACGTGGCTTACGGTGGACGTGTGAATTGGACCTGGTAGAGAAGACGCCATTCCAGATCTCTGTGAAAGCTCTGACTATAACCCCATGATGGTGCGGTGAATTCAGCTGAAGGAAGCAACTAAGAAGCTCTCTGAGATCCTGCTTCGAGTATATCTCGTTCTCCAATATCATTTGCAGCATGGAATGTCTGAAATCCAGATAAGGGTCATCGGAGTCTTTCTCCACTGCCACCCCTTCTTTCCCAGCTCTTCCCAAACCCCCCACTGTTCTGGCAGCCTTGAAGTCTGAGTCAGAAAAGTGAGAGGAATCAACGTAGGGAGAGAATGTGATGTTGGTGTTGGTGTTGGTGGGGGTGGTGGCTGAGGAAGAGGAAGAAGAGAAGTGGTTGTAACGGTTTTTGTGGTTTTGGTAAGTGGGTTTAGGCTTTGGGTGGAATATGCGATAAAGCTTTGGCCTTCTGCAGGTGCCGCAGCCTAGTTTCACGGACACGGTGTTCAGAAGAAGCTTCTTTCTGGTGGCAGACATTGGTGTGCGCTTCCGTGAGTACTTGCTTCGTGAAAAAGAAAGAAAGGGAACAAAACAAGGAGCTTGGTTGCCTTAGTCAAAGGAAGGTGTGTGTGTGTGTGGCTTTGGAAAGTGGCTTTTTATTTATGGGGGTGGCTTGCCATGTGACTTTGAGTTCACAGGTCCCTACACCTACACTATACTCTAACTTCTCATCATCACTTCATTTTATTTTATTTTAATTCATACACTAAAATATTAAATAGACTTTTTATTAGAATTTAGTTTGGAATTTGTATTTCACATTCATACATATATTTCTTTACAATTTTATCTTAAATCGAAAATCAAACTTCAAAATGAAGATTCTGCTAAATGTTTATCATAAAAATAAACCATTGGTAGATATTTTTATATTAATAATATGACTCTTGGAAGATATTGAACCATTTATATTAAGATTTGAATGGCGAAGAGTTAATTTGGGTAGAATGTGATCTGGGCCGCAGATTTGTTTTGGGATAAAAATATGGTAGTGGAGGTATATGGAAGATTGGCCATCTGATCACATGCATGGAGAATGTGAGCAATTTGAGGGTTTGATAATTGGATATGAAGTTGCTGGTTTGTCTAGTTGTGAAATGAAGATGGGTATGAACTGAAGAGACAAAAACCCTACTTAACTATGTATTAAATAATAGATTTGGGATATCGACGATCAAGCACAAGTAGGAGCTGCCATGAGAGGGATCAAGAATATATACATTTTGATACTTTTTCTTTCTATGAATATAAATATGGTTTTTTAATAACATATTCCAGAAACATTTGCAGTGCAACCTACAGAAATACAAAAAAAAATTGCGTAAGGGGACACGATGTAAAATCTAACCAGTTAGAGAAATTAATTGTATTTAGATAATTAAAAAATATAATTTGGTTGGAAAACTCTTTAAATCAACATTAATTTAAATAGATATTATTTTAGATTAATTTAATCTACGAATGATAAATTAATACAAAATTATAGAAAAAATGCCATATATTCTTGAATAGTCAATTTGAACATGTTTGGGAAATTATTACAAAGAATAATATATTTTACTTTACAAAATTGAAAATAATTTGAACACTTATTAGAAAAGAAAATTACATGGGTACCAAACTGTAGTTGACATGGATTTCCAATAATGAGTAAGGTTAAAATAGAAAGAAATAGGTAAAAAAAACAATTAATAACATAGTATATGCCTTTGATTAGAAGTATTCAGGTTGGAACGTGAAATATGGTCTTAAATTGACCTACAAATTTAATAAGATTATTTCTTTGGATTCAAACTAAACATGTAACATGACTTTGATAATACTCAAGACAAGACCAGATCAATCTAATTCGTTGAAATATTATATAAATTTTAATATCGTGTATAATGAAATAAAAAAACTAAATTTAATATATAATTTAAAATATATAAATATATTATCATGATAGATGGACTAGTGTTAACTGTAGAAGTATTATTGTTAACTAATGCATACTTCAGAAATGGGACTTTGAGCTGAGATAACTTGATGTAAAACTTACTCTTATCTTCAAAATATGTTGGTTTGTTCTCTAAAACCTAAACTCGTTATAATTAATTTGGTTCAAACCGAGTTAGTGAAATAGTACAAGTTCTGAAAACCATTGCCTTCCACCATTTTTTGTTTCGTCTAAGTATATTATCTCTTTTAAGTCAATTTTGATACTGTCCTTTTACAGTTTCTTTTTCTTTTTGTTGTGATTTAGAATTTTCAAGAGGTAGTTGAATTACTAACGTGTATTAGTTCAATGACCGAAATTCAGATTTCTTTTAGCGTGTAATCGTGAAGTGCTTGAATCTTGGTTAACTCGCAGAATCATATCTATCACTTTTCATTTGTAAAAAGTGATTAAAAAAACCTGTAATGCATCACTGAAGGTAATATTATCACTTATTCCTACATAATAATAAAAACAAAAGTAATATCCCCATAAAGTTAATAAAGGAATGGAAATAAATATTATGAATGAAATTAATAGTATTACCCTCATCAATCGTACCTTTCTAACTTGTCAAAAAAGTTATATAATTATATAAAGCATCTCTAGTGCTCTTGATGAAAGCAACGAACTAAATTTTAAATAATCTGAATAATTTTCATTTCAAGTCCAAGTTGCTTAACTTACAAATATCTTTTCCTCTTTAATATTTTTATATTCTCTCTTACAATTAATACAAATCTTATAAGAGAAAAAAAAAAAATACTATGTTGTTGTTATAAGAGAGCAGTTGATTGTTATGTTGTTATTATAATAACGTTGATGTTGTTTCATTGGGAGTAACTAACAAGCAAGTATGTTCCAAGAAAAATGTTGGAGTTGGCAGCCATGTGTTGTTGTAGCAAAAGTGGAAACAAAAGCCAATGGTGTATGTAACTAACCCAACCCAACGTGCTGTGATTGGATGAATGTTTCAAACCACAGAAGCTGGGGAGAAAGTAGAAAGCACATACCATTTCTCAAAGGTTTACTAGAATACTAAAAATATCATTTCAATATAATAATAAATAATTATATCAGAATTACTTGTACAAATCGATGTTTTTATTCAAATCAGAAGTGATTAATATTAGCAGGCAAGGCAGTAGCAAGACGTAACGGGATGGTCAAAGTTCGCGATATTCTGGGGAGACGATATAGAAAAGGTTCAACTACCTTCATCAACATATCCAATGGAGAAGCTTCAACGTTAATTACCCCATTTAAGTTTTGGTCATGATGAGCTTTAGATATTTCTGAAAGTTGATGCTTGACACTAGTTTGATAAACGATAAAAACAAAGCTTTTTGAGAAACATGTACTGAATTTCTTGAAAAAAGGGTGTAGGGAGGGTTCAAAAATGCAGTTGGCGATTGTTCTTACTTTTTATAACTGGGAGATGAGTGGTACAACGTCATATGATGCAGTTGGCGACAGTTTACTTTGTACACAACTGGAGGACGGTGGCACTAAGTCATAAAATACAGTTGGCGATGTTAAAACTGTTAAATGCATTATAAGCATTGATCAATAAAAGAAACTACACTTTTTTTAGCATGCACTATAAGCATTGTTTCAAATTTATTTGTGATTCAGTCCTTTCTGAGACTTAACATAGAAAACTCACATAACACAAGCGAATAGCAGAAGAGTCAGACCTCATTGGTTTGTACAGGCTGTCTGCTTCTTGATACAGTTTGCCACATGCTGAGCAACCCATAATGAGCCCGCCTCAGTGCAACAGAAACCGTGGGTGTGGTTTTCTCGTTCAATAGGTAAGGCAATACCGGGAACCTGCTTTGAAATCTGTAACCAGAAGAAACCATAACTTAAGCCAGAATAATCATTCAATAGCCCACAGATGAGGAAAAAAAGACAGAAAAATTTAAAGAAAAAGAAACGCCTTGACACGACTAACTATTATTTCAATGAATGTGTTGAGTTATAGAAATATTCACCCCGCTGTTCTCCCGTAATTAGTGTTCAAGTTGAACGTATAAAGAATTGGTGGTATTCCAAGTCCATTTAGGATACCACACATACATAAGCTGCGTGCTAAAACCAGTATTAGGAATTTAACACCACAAAAATTACTTGATAGCATCACAAGCAATAATATCTATTAATCTATCTTCCCATGAGTATAAAACCTTCTACTAGAAGCTCTATACTGCAGATATTGGATGCCCAGTTCACCCCTACAACACGAAAGTTAAAAAAGGTAAACTGGGAGAACCCCTGATAGCCAAATCAGTCCACTTTCAGTGAGCAGCTGGCTGTTGGATGTTAGTTTCTTTCAGCAGTCCGTCGTTTTTAAGCTACATATAGTCCATTTCTTTGTAATGTCAAAGAGAAAGAGAGAAAAACAGTGTGCTTCGGGTATACCTTATTAAGAGCCAAGTAATTGAAAGGTTATACCATAATCAAATTTATTTTGCTCTCACTTTATCACAATACCCGTAGTCTAGAACATAAATCAAGGAAATGAAGTAATTTAATATCAGAGAGAAATAAAGGACCACTGAAGGTTAAATTAAGTATCATACTTTTATAATCAATATATTGCAGTGTTTCACATCACAGTTTGATAGACTTTTGCTTTCTTTTTTTTTAAATTAAAGCGAGCAAAATTAATGAACATATTTTGCTGTATTTCGAGTAGAAGGTCCACAGCATAAAACGGGGGTAGAGAAAGAGGAAGGAGGTAATCACATATTTTAGTTCTTGTTGAGATTCAAACACAAATCAAACCTTCAGCTTAATGGCTAGGCAAACTTAAAAAGTTATTTGATTTCTCTGAAAAAAAATCAGCAATAAAAATTATAAAAATAAAACAAAGATAATATTCTAGCTTGATCTTTTTAATTTACAGAGAAATCTGCTGAAAATTTTGATGCATGATCTTTCATTAAGATATAAGGAGGGAAATAAACTTGTTAGTAAAGTTTGGACATCTATTTAATACATTGCATTATTTTGGTTCCACGAATGATCATGTAGATTAGGATAAAATCACAAGCATATAATCATCCTACACATGCTCTCCCGTGGAGTCACCCCCAGACTAAATCTTTTTAAGATGCTTGAGGTACAAATCTTTGTCTCATACCTTCAGATGATGCAAAAGCTTTCCAGATAATAACAACAGTGATTAAAATAAATAAAAGCAAACCTCTTCAAGCAAACTAAGTGGGCCCCAGTGATCGTCGACACCAAATAAAAATGTCAATTGAGCCTTCCTTTCTCTCATAAATGTCCAATCTGGTGCCTCCGAAAGCTAGCAAGTTAAGCACATGATTATCAATGCAGTTTTGGATATTTTGCCTTTTGATACCCAGATGAAATTGCCCTCTATCCAATTTTTAAATTCTCAATTTCAACTTATTTTATCATTAGATGTTGTATCCTTGTGCAATTTTCTGTGATATGTCATCTTCCACGTCAATGCAGCAAGTTCCCGGTGCCATAGGTAAACGAAAAAATTGCTTAAGAGTAAAATAAAGTGAAACAGCTTTAATATAATTTAAAACTTGAAAGGTATCTCTGTAGATAGGAAGCATTGTTACCTTTCTGAATTCTGTCATGGCCATATAGAGGACATTCCGCATGGTATGGTACTGTGAATTATTAAGGTTGGAATTAATAAAAAAAAAAAGGTGCAGACCAATCCACAATAAAAAGCTGCAAGTTAGTGTCAATTAAATGTAGAATATTTTGCATTACCATTCTATAAAGGGATCAATAAGAAGAATGGCCAAAACAAAATGAACTACATTACAAGTTAAATGTGACTTATCATTGAAGGCTTCTTTGAACGGTAAAGCTAACCTGTGACAAGTGAGAGCATGCAGCCTCAACTGCATTGACTGACCATGACTTCCCAAGGGATTTTCTGACCATAAACCTTAAAGCCTGGACAGGTAGCAAGCCTAATGATGCTATCAGGTAACTAAGAGCAGCAGATAGAACTCGGGATCTGAAACCCCATTGAACATCATTTAGTCATTTCACATAAACTAGTCTAACATTTTCAAAAGAAAATAAGTAGTAGCAAACTTTCATTTAGTCATTTCACATAAACTAGTCTAACATTTTCAAAAGAAAATAAGTAGTAGCAAACTTTCATTTAGTCATTTAGCAATAATAGATAGATAATTACCACTATTTAATTATCTGAAGTTTAGGTTCAGATCAAATTATTAAAATTGTTTTTATGCGTAAATTGAATGCCATGAGGTATGAAATAGAGTGGACCACAACAAAATTTGTGATATCTAAGCTCATAATGTCACTAAAAGTTCACGCCATCTCTAAAAAAGTAGGTAATGTCAAGGTGTTTTGCCTTGGGGAAGGTGGTTGAGCTGAGACTTACTCTGAAATTTTTCCAATAAATAACTGATTTGTTGATTGCGGGTTTAACGTCAAAAATGGATAAAGTCCAATGCAATATTTCACCTACAGAAACCAGGAGAAAATGCAAGTAGTAGACAATTTACGAAGATCAGAAGTGATGTTAGACGGCATGACGGGATGAAGATTAATTAAATATGCATCGTTCCTATTCCTATTCCTATCACCTTCTCTGGAGACTTCATGAACATTTCAATAGATATGTATGAACCAATAGAGTGTCCAACCTGGAGAGAAAATTCTAAATTAGCTACCTAATTTTCATTTCAGAATGAAATTAAACTTGTGTATATGTTTTGAAAACAAAGATAACAATTACTTACAAATTACTTTAGCTAAGAACTAGACTCAAAGGGGTTCTTTTAAGGTCTTCCAAAATTGTTCCATTTTAGTGGATAAAAGGATGTTTGATGTTGCATCCAACAAGTTTTGAACTCGGTATCTCTATTGTCATCCTTTATGTAAAAGGAAAGGGAGGGAGACTGATTAAAGTCACATATTACAACAAGAAATGTATTCTGATACGGAACTATTGACTAGAAATATATTTCTCAATGCACATAAAAAACTCCACACCTTTTTCTCTACTTTAAGCTGCATATTAAATGTCACTCCTTAATAGGAGAAAATATTTGCATTTTGTATTATTACATGACTACCATTTTTCATATAAAGATTTTTTGTCATTAGGCACCATTTTGGTGTTTTAGCACCTACAATACAACTCTTCAAATCAACATGACTTCGGAAAAGAATACGGACATGAGATATAGAAGAACCCACCAGTAATATAGGAATCTCTATATTTTGCAATTCCTCTCGCATGAAGTCAATCTACAAACACACAAGGAAAGTGAAGACTTTGACTACTATCACTAATTAACATTTTAAAGGTAAAATTATCTAAATCAAGACTGATGAATGTCAATCATAAAAGCATGGAAGATTATAAAATGACTGAAAAATGCAATGATGAAAAGAGAGGGAGGGAAAGGGAGGGAGAATGCATGTGGTTTAAATATGACAAATTCTCAATATGCCAATACAAAAGCCTGCACGTGACATACTAGAAACAATTCCACGGTGAAAATTATTCTTTCTTTTCAACAGTTGTCCACAGTACAATCTGAAAGGAAACTTTAAATACTCAATTCCACCACAGTTTTCATACCATTCAACAATACATTAGATAAATCTATAACGTTTCACAGAACTTCTAAAAAAGAATGGAGGACTTCAAAGTTGCTCTGATTCACTAATTTACTCCATTTTTTGTAGTAGACATCAAAGGGCAAGGCAGGGGAGGACTTCCCGCTGTACAGCACACCAAGTATAACCAATTTAAAATCAAAACTGAAATAAACCATTGATCAGTTTATCTAACCAAAAACAGCCAATGACTGTTAAGATCAAAATCGGTAAGCCTTATATTACCTTGTGATCAATTTGTTCTTGTAAAGAAAACATGCGTCCATGTTCCGTGTCCTGTAAACGAAACTCTGTCTAAGAGACGTTCTAATGCCATGCAAGCAAATCAATCGAAACAAAATGTATGAACCTTTCCTGAGTGAGAAACATGGCCGATAGCTGCTAATTCACAGAGAAACATGACTAGTGAGCCTAATGGTCACCAAATATCCATACACTAAGTAGCAAGAAAGAAAGAGCTCCCATTACTTTACTTACCAGTCACAGACGCAGTTCCCTCCAGCAGCTCATATAGAAATTCCACAAAGTCTTTGTAGAATAAAACAACACCTGCAACAATCAAAAACACCAAAAGCGTCAAACAACTAAACAAATATAACAAGAAAACAGTAGCACGCAAGCACACAATCGAGGCCACACCTGGGTTTCCAGGAATAAGCAGAACATGCAGTTTAGGAGCCTCAGCCTGAATCTCCAATACTTCAGAAACATAACTAGACAAAAAGGACATATAAATGACGGAATAAATTAAAAAAAAAAAAAAAATCGTCGACAAATTCAAGGTTCGAGATTACAATACATACCCTGATACATTGCATAATCGAAAATTAGCACGCCTTATAGGTTTGGAATGCAAATTATTGTTCACAGTCATGCTGTAATTAACCAAACACTTGGCGCAAAACCTTGTCCTGGGAGACAAAATATTACGAACGAATTGATTGTAAAAAAAATGTATTAATTAATTTAGGGAATTCGTAATAGCCGAAAATCTTATGGAGGAAAATTCAGGATAAAACAGTAAAAATGAAGTTTGCATATGGTATCCAAATGAAAATGTAACTGAAATGCACATCTGAGAGACAATAGTTGTGAGGTTGATGCAGTGCCAAATTTGTATATGAACTGAGAATTGTAGAGAGAATAAATGAAAACGTACAGTGCTATTGAAAATCAAGGAAAAAGGGCAATGGAAGAAGGAAGAGAAGGTACCCGGTGAAAGCGAGAGAAGGCAGCAGCACAGTGTGAGCCAAAGATCGAGCAGTCCAACCGGCGAGACCACCAAGCATTTTATTTCAGTGCTTTCGTTACTTACAACACACACAGTTAACAAATTGATTTTTTTTTTTATTTTTTATATTTGTCTTTTTTTCTCTTTTTAAAAAATTGGAATACAAATAGTGAAAATAATATAATAAATGAATAAAATATTATATATACTTCAATGCAACTTCATAATTTTTCAACAAAGAATGAAAAATGCAGTAAATTAAATGAAAAATAATAAATGTTCAAGGAAATTAATATTTTCCTTCTGTCTTTGTAGATCTCATTTTCTCAGTTTCCACTCACTGGTCCACTGTATGATAAATCCACCGGGTTTGTTAGTGGGGTTTGAGAAATTTTCATGTGATTTAATTTCTAACTTTAATTTTATTATTTTACAAGTTTTTTTTAGTTAATTAGTAAAAATCGATAGATATGGGCACGTACCACACAAAGGGGGTAATGGCTCAAAATAGATTTACCGTAATATGGGACGATGGAATATGAAATGAGTATCAATATAATTATAGAAAAAAAGTACAGTTTTGAGAACATGATGTGCTTTGAAATGTGAACGATCTTTTAAAAATTCACACCTACTCATCTGGAAATGGAGAGAGAGATTTTCTGTTGTATATTCTCTTTTTCCTTTTTTTATTTAAGGCTTATTTTAATTGATAATTATAATGTATTTTTAAAACATTCTTGTTACATTTTTTAACACAACTAAAATATTATATATATATATATATATATACTTATAATTTTTTATATAAATTATTAAATATGTTAGAAATATGGACTTACTTTAAGAAAGTGAATTCAATTTTCAACTATTTTAAAAAAAAATAAATTAAATGGACGGATTATTTTTTAATCAAATTGCAAATTGAAGAAAAAACTAATTTCAGCTTTAAGCAATGTCACTGTTAATGTTATTCTAACTTTCTATATAAGCACGAAATCGATGTTATTTTTTTATTTATACTTTATTAAATTATAAATTATGTTAATTGTAATTTTGATTGAAATTACAAATAGAATCAAAATAAAATTAGAATAACATTAAAATTAAAATTAAAATTAATATTGGATTATGTAGTAGAGTGTTAATATTATTTACATTTATTTGGTTTATTAGAAGTTTAAATTTTATTAATTAAATTTGAGTGTGGTTTGATAGTATTGACATTGGCTTCAAAGTGCTCCCTTCATTGGTAAATTGGAATGTCTAGTTTTAAAAGTGCAAATTTTAAATGTTATATTTTGTTGAGTAATTTTGTCATCATATGGAAAATCAAACTTGAATATTGTATTATAAATGTATGTTTTTAATTACAAAATAATTTGTTTTTTAGTTCATCTAATATAATGTAAAATTTTAATAAGTTTTTTTTTTTAAATACTATTAATATATGTAATGTTTTAAATGATAAATTTAATTCATTCTTACATAATTTATTTTAGGAATCTAAAGTATTTAATTTTGCATTTAAACAATTATAATAATTTTTATTAATTTTTATAAATTAATTTAACTAAATTTTTCATATATTATTGTAATATGCAAAAAAAAAAGGCTTTAAAGATAGCTACTATATCATTTATTGGATCTCAACTTATGTCATTATTGTTAATTATTAGTAACAAGTAATAAACTATTTTAAATATTAAAAAGAAATCGTTTTATATATGTTGTTATAAAAAAGTTTAATATTTATTTCTTGTTATAACTTTTATCAATGACAAATCATTACACATAAAAATAATTGAAGAAACTTGTCGTAAAGGAGTAAAATACTTTTTCCATATTAAAAATTAGTATTAGTTGTGTTTAAAATAATGTAATGTTATATAACCTTGACAATTTTGATGGTGTTAAGTAAGTATAATTTTAGTATTTATTTGTCTGGAATTTTAATTTTTTTTTTTAACATGATAAAATGGTTGACTTTATTTATAATTATTATAGGACGTACTCTTTAGTTTTTTAAAAATATACAATCATGTCATCAAATCAACTCAAAATCAGTTTGCAGGTAACAAATCATTGTAATACTTATCTTAGTAATACTTATCAGTTTTACATTGATTTAAGACTTTATATAGAAACTATCAAACTTATATCTTCACATTTACATTAAGTCTAAAATTGATATCAATAATAATAATAAATTAATGTTAAATATTTTTTTAAGTAATGTGAATTTAATGGATGGTAAACTATTTTTTGATAATTATTGACATTACTTTCACTTAAATTTTTATTACTAGTTGTTATATTCATAGTTATAATAAAATAAACTTTTAAACTACATGGTTTCATTTTTCATCTAAAGAAATTGTAATTAATGTCACAATTTTATTGTTCTAACCCTTCACCTTTCATGCGTATGCTTTAAAGTCATTGCTTCTCACCAACAACAGTAGAAACATTATTAGTTAAAAAAAATTGTAACATGACAAAATGTTTGGTTATGGATAGAATTTCAATTTTTGGTAATATGACATAGTTATAATGAAGATAAGACATTTCATATAAGTCTTTTTTTTATTTAGTAAATATGCATCTTTATAATGTAATACGCTCGTGGAATCAGAACAATAAAAAAAAAACTAGTTTAAAAATTATGTGACCTATTTGATTCAGTGTTTTTTTTTAATTAACTGGACTATTTAATAGTTTTTATTTCTCTATTATTATGATTTTTTTAATTTTGATTTTATTTTTTTAAGAACGAGATAATATATATTTTTTATTATGCATAGTAATAACATTATTGCAACAATATATATACCATATTGCTTTTATCAGCAAGTCAACCTTAACTCATAACATGTTTTTAATAATTGATCTTCCGTAGATTCAATAGTCTTACATCATTTAGGAGGAGCTGTAGTCAAAGTTAGTTTATATATATATATATATATATATATATATATATATATATATATATATATATATATATATATATATATATATATATATTCCTCTCTTAATCTTTTGAAGTGTTAAAATCATGACGGAACAACCGAATTTCAAAGTAGATAATATCTCGAATACAGCGATAGTCTTCGATTCGGGAGGTGTGTTCCGATATATCCAATAGTTCACATCACTTAAGAGTTGAGGTCAATGTTAATTTATATACCACCTTATTCTCTTAACCCATAAATTACATATTATTCAACAAAAGAATAACTAATTGATAACGTGTAAAATAATATAACAAAAATGAAGAATCATCGATAATAATAAAAGAAGAAGGTATTAAACATAAGAAAAACGCAAAATGTTCAATTTGAAGGGAAAAAAAAATGTAATCCAAAAAAAAATCGAATGATTGAGCAAATTTTCATTATTTGACCCCAATCGGGTGAAGATTTATATATTGGACATAGTAAATTTCTCTGTAAACACTGTTAAACATAAAAAAAAAAATTAACTTATAAAAAAATTAAAAAAAGTTTGAAAAAAAATTCAAGAGAATTTTCATTAATTAATTAATACAATAGGTAGCAGACTCTTCAATGAGAGGAACTTTCATCCATCAATATTATTGATATTATTGTGTGTATGACATTTAACTCTGGACATTGCAGTTGCTTGGAAAAAGAAAGCGTAGTTGCTTGGCAGCACCAGGCTTTGTAAAATTCATTGATTAAAGTTGTTTTCCACTTTTAAAATTGCTTAATTCTGAGTATTTCGTGTAAGCGTCGCATTCTGGAAACACAAGGATCCAATCAAATGGATGAGTGCAATCCGAAGCAATATCAATTCAACTTTCACGTTATCCCTGTTATTTTATCACTTCCCTCACTCATACTTTCTTATTTGCAAGCTTTACAATCTATAAATATTTTTCAAAAATAATACTTTAAAAAAAATCCCAAAGGGACTCAGTGCAAATATATTTCCCCACATGGACCTCTTGACTAGATAAGGTGGGAATTTAAGTTTTAGGGAGTAGAATTATCACCTCCATTTAGTGACTCTGGTTGAAAAAATCTCATCGGATTCAGTTTTATGGAATTGAATCTAGTGAGAAAGATTTTGTTTTTCTTTATATAGAATGGAGGGAAGAAAAAAATAAATAAAAAAAGAAAGATTAAAAGAAAATTAATTTCAGGGGAAATGTAAATTGAAATAATAGTGAATTAAAAAACGTAGAGAATAAATTTTAATTGGTTTCAGAAAGAATAAAAAAAAATTATAATGTTGTGAAAAGTAATTACCTAGTTAGTACTTTGATCTGACTTGGATATAATGTAACTAATCACGTATTCATAAAAAATATTATATATTTAAACTTCAGTGATTATGTGAATCATATAAAAAATAATATTGAATTTTTGATAAAAAAATTATTGTGTAATATTTGGTAGAATGAGTAAAACACGAAATAACTCTAATATTTGGTGGAATTATAATTGCGATTTTGATGTTTAAATATAAGTTGACCATGCGTTAGATGGTAATCGTAGACAAAAGTGTTGAATAATATATTATAGAAATCGTCAAAATGTGGATAAATTTTGGAATGGTTCTTTAGTGGCCTTGTTGAGATAAAAGAAATGTTTTTTATTATAATTATGAATGATGTTGTATGGACTTTATATATTTCAATTAAACAATTTATCTTAAATTATTTTTTACTAGTTTACAATGTGTGTTCTTTATATTGCGAATGTGATAATTATATGTTAATATGTCAACATACAATAATAGAGCAGTCCATAACACTCAGCATAGATCGATTTTGGAATTATATTATATTATATATATATATATATATATATATATATATATATATATATATATTATATTTTC
>Ga0209489_103999_pt1 | contig 27806 bp, 19 predicted proteins | sample SiratrowhiteBW_FD_187527 | JGI IMG/M metagenome (GOLD analysis project Ga0209489, IMG submission 187527) | Root nodule microbial communities of legume samples collected from California, USA - Siratro white BW (SPAdes) (version 2) | ecosystem: Host-associated > Plants > Roots > Nodule | place... | reverse complement strand
TTTTTTTAGCATTTTGGTAATATTTTTTTTCCTATTTCACCTATCCAAACTTGTGAAAAAATTCTAAACATTTTTGTGGTGCTTTATTGTACGGATTATAGATTTTATCAGAGAATTCTGGAAAATTCTTGAATTTTTATTAAAAAAATAAAGATACTTTGAATACAAAACATTTTCAGAATTCCATCGTTTACGATTTACTTTTTTAATTTTTTAGTTATTTTGACATCTTTTTTTTTTTCTATTTTAACTCTATGGTTTTCAAAAAATTCTTAAAATTTTTGTGTTGTTTACAGTATGGATCCGAGATTTTATCAAAAAATTAAGCAAAAGTATTGTTTTTTTTTCTCAAAAAGAATTGAGATACTTGAAATCCAAAATTTCAACAAAATTCCATCGTTTACTATTTCTTTTTTTTTTTAGCATTTTTGGCATTTTTTTTCTGTTTCACCTATCCAAACTTATCAAAAAATTATGGAATTCTTTGTAGTGTTTTAATAGAGCGGTTTGGGATTTTATGAACGATTTCTGGAAATTTCTAAAACTTCTTTTAAAAAAGTATAAATATGTGAAATAATTGTTTTTTTAAATTCCGCAGTTTTCTATTTGTTTTTTATTTTTTGTTATTTTTGACATTTTCTTTTCAATTACGACTATCTGTATTTGTCAACAAATTCTTGAAATTTTTATTTTTTTTATTTTATAGATTAGAGATTTTATCAAAGAATTTTGGAAAATCATGGAATATTTTTCTAAAAAAATAGACATTTGAATCCAAAATTCTTCATAAATTCCATCGTTTACTATTTGTTTTTTCTTTTAGCATTTTGGACATCTTCTTTTCCTATTTCACCTATCCAAACTTGTCAAAAAACCGTAAACATTTTTATGGTGCTTTATTGTATGGATTATAGATTTTATCAGAGAATTCTGGAAAATTCTTGAATTTTTATTAAAAAAATAGAGATACTTTTAATACAAAACATATTCAGAATTCCATTGTCTACTATTTGCTTTTATAATTTTTTAGCATTTTTGGCATTTTGTTTTCTATTCACTTATCCAAACTTGTCCAAAAATTATGGAATTTTTGTACTTTTTATTGGAAGGGTTAGAGATTTTACCAACAATTTCTAGAAAATTCTAAAAGTTCTTTTAAAAAAATATAGATATGTGAATTTTTTTTTTCAAAATTCTGCGGTTTACTATTTGTTTTTTATTGTTTTATTATTTTTGACAATTAATTTTCAATTTCGTCTATCAGTACTTGTCAAAAAATTCTAGAAATTTTTATGTTTTTTTTATTTTATGCATTAGAGATTGTTAATACCCGATTTTATCCAGGTAAAATATACCAATAAAATTTTTTTATTAATAATTAATTTATTCAATTTTTGTAGATGCTTTAATCACAAAAAAAAAAAATTGTTTTTAAATTAAATTAATTGAAGTTTCTTGGTAAAATAAAAGAAATGTTTTAAGAAAAATAATAATAATTGAATTTTTAAAGAATTAAAGGTTAATTGTTTTTAAAAAAAAGAAGAAACTAATTAAAGAATTAAAATAATAAATAAAAAATTCCTGCCACGTGGCAAGCTAGGAGTGGAGAATTTTTGTCTGCCACGTGGCAAGCCAGGAGTGGAGAGTTTTTGTGAATGGAATTTGGCACATGTGAGAAGGAGAAAAAAAACAGAATGGAATTTGGCACATGGAAAAGCGGAAAACAGAATGGAATTGGGCACGTGAAGGAGCAAAAACGGAATTGAATTGGGCGCATAAAAAGAAAAGAAAAAAACAGAATTGGGGGAGGGCATTTTTGAAGGAGCAAGCGGGAAAAGAAGAAGGAAGTGGTTTTGCTCCAGAGGAGAAGAAAAGCGAAGACAAGATTCGCCACTGATGGAGCTTTGGAGGTGGACTACACTAGATTCCAGGAGTTTTTGGAGCTCTGGAGGTGGACTGCACTGGATTCCAGGAGTTTTTGAGAGGGACTGGTTCTTGACTTGATTTTAAGCTTGGTTTCGTTGTTGTTGAGCCTTTGATTTCTCATGTAATTTCTTCCATGGTGTGTAAACTGCCAAGATTCGAACCTATGCCCTGAAACTGGTGCCTTAGACCAACTAGGCCACCTTGATTTTGTTGTTACATTCTTCCAAAATAAATTCAAATGCCTATTTCGCAAGCCACTAAACTGTTCCCTGCACCCCCACATATTCTGACTTGCACCTCCAGACTTTTGGAAATTTCTGAAATGCCCTCGCCACTAGCTGATTTGGGCCTGCTACCTGCACCTCCATTAATCAGAATTCGCACCTACAAGTACTTGAAAGCCCTAAAATACCCCTGTAGCTATTTTGGCTGAATTTTCTTCTTGCACCTCCATATTTCTGAAGCTGCACCATATTTCTCTCTAATTCCTAAAACACCCTTAATTTAATTAATTTTTTTTTATCTTTTATCTTTTAACATTGGATTATTCTTTTAAAAAAAAGTATATTCTTCATAAAAAAATTTTGTTTGTTTTAATAAATCCTAAATGACCATTCGCGTCATGTGGGATTCTTTTTTTTTTAAAATAATAATAATAATAAATATCAATTCGTGATTTAAGTTCTAAATGACCACACGCGTTATGCGGAATTTAGTTTAAGGAGTTTCAATTTTCGTTTGGGATTATCAAAAGACCGAACGTGTCTATGATATGCCGAAATGAAGTTAAACTTTCAAACTAATAAATATATAATAATTAAAAAAATAAAATGTCAAAATTTCTCAAAATAACTCAAATTTGGTAGAACTACATATTCCCTGATTCTTCACCCGTTAAGGATGTTGATACGTAGGAGCAGGGTCAATCCTTGTCGGGTCCTTTAATTTAAAAGTTATTATTTTGTTTTTGATTGTTTTTTTATATATATATTATATTTTTTTGGGAAAAATAAATATTCTAAAAACTACATTTGATCTTGATTATTTAATTAAAGGTACTGTCTTAAGACAGGCGCTGTGGGGTGCTAATACCTTCCCCACTCGTAACCGACTCCCGAACTCATTTCTAGTTCGCAGACTTATTCTTTATTTTTTTTTGGTTTTTTCCATAATTTTTCATAAAAAATTATGGTGGCGACTCCATTTCTTTCTTTTCATTAGTTTTTATTTGGACCGCCATACCCGTTGTGATTTTTAGGTCGCGACAGAGATTTTATCAAAGAATTTTGGAAAATCATGGAATATTTTTCTAAAAAATATAGACATTTTAAAAACCAAAATTCTTCATAACTTTACTATTTGTATTTTTATTTTTTTAGCATTTTGGTAATATTTTTTTTCCTATTTCACCTATCCAAACTTGTGAAAAAATTCTAAACATTTTTGTGGTGCTTTATTGTACGGATTATAGATTTTATCAGAGAATTCTGGAAAATTTTTGAATTTTTATTAAAAAAAATAGAGATACTTTGAATACAAAACATTTTCAGAATTCCATCGTTTACGATTTACTATTTTAATTTTTTAGTTTTTTTTACATCTTTTTTTTCTATTTTAACTCTATGGTTTTCAAAAAATTCTTAAAATTTTTGTGTTGTTTACTGTATGGATCCAAGATTTTATCAAAAAATTATGCAAAAGTATTGTTTTTTTTCTCAAAAAGAATTGAGATACTTGAAATCCAAAATTTCAACAAAATTCCATCGTTTTCTATTTCTTTTTAATTTTTTAGCATTTTTGGCATTTTTTTTCTATTTCACCTATCCAAACTTGTCAAAAAATTATGGAATTCTTTGTAGTGTTTTAATAGAAGGGTTCGAGATTTTATGAACGATTTCTGGAAATTTCTAAAACTTCTTTTAAAAAAATATAAATATGTGAAAGATTCTTTTTTTTTAAATTTCGCGGTTTTCTATTTGTTTTTTTATTTTTTATTATTTTTGACATTTTCTTTTCAGTTTTGTCTATCTATATTTGTCAACAAATTCTTCAAATTTTTATTTTTTTTATTTTATGGATTAGAGATTTTATCAAAGAATTTTGGAAAATCATGAAATATTTTTCTAAAAAATATAGACATTTGAAATCAAAAATTCTTCATAAATTCCATTGTTTATTATTTGATTTTTTTTTAGCATTTTGGACATTTTCTTTTCCTATTTCACCTATCCAAACTTGTCAAAAAAATTTTGTGGTGCTTTATTGTACGGATTATAGATTTTATCAGAGAATTTTGGAAAATTCTTGAATTTTTATTAAAAAATATAGAGATACTTTTAATACAAAACATTTTCAGAATTCCATTGTTTACTATTTGCTTTTATAATTTTTTAGCATTTTTGGCATTTTGTTTTCTATTCATTTATCCAAACTTGTCCAAAAATGATGGAATTTTTTGTAGTGTTTTATTGGAAGGGTTAGAGATTTTACCAACAATTTCTAGAAAATTCTAAAAGTTCTTTTACAAAAAATATAGATATGTGAATTTTTTTTTTCAAAATTCTGCGGTTTACTATTTGTTTTTTTATTTTTTATCATTTTTGACATTTAATTTTCAATGTTTTCTATCAGTACTTGTCAAAAAATTGTAGAAATTTTTATGTTTTTTTATTTTATGCATTAGAGATTTTATCAAAGAATTTTGGAAAATCATGGAATCTTTTTCTAAAAAATATAGACATTTTAAAATCCAAAATTCTTCATAAATTCCATCATTTACTATTTGTATTTTTATTTTTTTTAGCATATTGGTTATCTTTTTTTCCTATTTCACCTATCCAAACTTGTCAAAAAATTCTAAACATTTTTGTGGTTCTTTATTATACGGATTATAGATTTTATTTGAGAAATCTAGAAAATTCTTTAAGAAAAATAGAGATATTTTAAACACAAAATATTTTCAAAATTCCATCATTTACTATTTGGTTTTTAATTTCTTAGTATTTTTGACATCTTTTTTTTCTATTTTACCTATCTATGGTTTTCAAAAATTTCTTATAATTTTTGTGTTGTTTTATTGTATGGATTCGAGATTTTATCAAAAAATTATGCAAAACTATGGTTTTTGTTTTCCAAAAAAATTTTACGTAATTGACATCCAAAATTTTAACAAAATTAGATCGTTTACTATTTCTTTTTTATTTTTTTAGCATTTTTTGCATTTTTTTCTATCTCACCTATCCAAACTTGTCAAAAAATTATGGATTTTTTATAGTGTTTTATTGGAAGGATTAGAGATTTTATCAACAAATTTTGGAAATTTCTAAAAGTTCGTTTAAAAAAAATATAGATATATGAAATAATTTTTTTTCAAAATTTTACGGTTTACTATTTTTTTTTTTTTTTTTTTTGTTATTTTTTTTTTCAATTTTGTCTATATGTACTTGTCAAAAAATTCTAGAAACTTTTATGTTTTTTTATTTTATGAATTACAGATTTATCAAAGAATTTTGGAAAATCATAGAATATTTTTCTAAAAAATATAGCCATTTGAATTCCAAAATTCTTCATAAATTCCATCGTTTACTAATTGTTTTTTTTAGCATTTTGTACATCTTTTTTTCCTACTTCACCTATCCAAAGTTGTCCAAAAATTCTAAACATTTTTGTGGTGCTTTATTATACGGATTATAGATTTTATCTTAGAATTATGGAATGTTCTTTAAGAAAAATAGAGATACTTTAAATCCAAAACATTTTCAGAATTCCATCGTTTACTGTTTGCTTTTTAATGTTTTAGTATTTTGTCATCTTTTTTTCTATTTTACCTCTCTATGGTTTTCAAAAAAATTTTAAAATTTTTGGGTTGTTTGTATGTATCCGAGATTTTATCAAAAAATTCTGCAAAAAAAATTGAGCTATTTGAAATCCAAAATTTCAACAAAATTCAATCGTTTACTACTTCTTTTTTATTTTTTTAGCATTTTTGGCATTTTTTTTTCTATTTCACCTATCCAAACTTGTCAGAAAATTATGAAATTTTTTGTAGTATTTTGTTGGAAGGGATAGAGATTCTACCAATGATTTCTGGAAAATTCTAAAAGTTCTTTTAAAAAGAATATAAATATGTGAAATATTTTTTTTTTTCAAAATTCGGCAGTTTACTATTTGTTTTTTTTTTATTTTTGACATTTTGTTTTCAATTTCGTCTATCTGTACTTGTCAAAAAATTCAGGAAACTTTTATGTTGTTTTAATTTATGGATTAGAGATTTTATCAAAGAATTTTGGAAAATCATGGAATATTTTTCTAAAAATTATAGACATTTGAAATCCAAAATTCTTCATAAATTCCATCGTTTACTAATTGTTTTTTTTTTAGCATTTTGTACATCTTTTTTTCCTACTTCACCTATCCAAAGTTGTCCAAAAATTCTAAACATTTTTGTGGTGCTTTATTATACGGACTATAGATTTTATCTTAGAATTATGGAAAGTTCTTTAAGAAAAATAGAGATACTTTAAATCCAAAACATTTTCAGAATTCCATCGTTTACTGTTTGCTTTTTAATTTTTTAGTATTTTGACATCTTTTTTTCTATTTTACCTCTATGGTTTTCAAAAAAAATTTAAAATTTTTGGGTTGTTTGTATGTATCCGAGATTTTATCAAAAAATTCTGCAAAACCATGGGTTTTTTTTCAAAAAAAACTGAGCTATTTGAAATCCAAAATTTCAACAAAATTCAATCGTTTACTTCTTCTTTTTTATTTTTTTTAGTATTTTTTGCATTTTTTTTTTCTATTTCACCTATCCAAACTTGTTAGAAAATTATGGAATTTTTTGTAGTGTTTTGTTGGAAGGGTTAGAGATTCTACCAACGATTTCTGGAAAATTCTAAAAGTTCTTTTAAAAAAAATATAAATATGTGAAATATTTTTTTTTTCAAAATTCAGCAGTTTACTATTTGGTTTTTGTTATTTTTTTATTATTTTTGACATTTTGTTTTCAATTTCGTCTATCTGTACTTGTCAAAAAAATTCAGGAAATTTTTATGTTGTTTTAATTTATGGATTAGAGATTTTATTAAAGAATTTTGGAAAATCATGGAATATTTTTCTAAAAAATATAGACATTTGAAATCCAAAATTCTTCTTAAATTCCATCGTTTACTATTTGTTTTTTTAGCATTTTGGACATCTTTTTTTCCTACTTCACCTATCCAAACTTGTCCAAAAATTCTAAACATTTTTGTGGTGCTTTATTGTACGGATTATAGATTTTTTCAGGGAATTCTTGAAAATTCTCGGATTTTTATTAAAAAAAATAGGGATAATTTAAACACAAAACATTTTCAGAATTCCATCGTTTACTATTTGTTTCTTTTAATTTGTTAGTATTTTTGACATCTTTTACCTCTCTATGGTTTTCAAAAAATTCTTAAAATTTTTGTGTTGTTTTATTGTATGGATCCGAGATTTTATCAAAAAATTCTGCAAAACTATGTTTTTTTGTTAAAAAGAATGAGATATTCGAAATGCAAAATTTCAACAAAATTCCAACGTTTACTATTTCTTTTTTATTTTTTTAGTATTTTAGCATTTTTTTTTCTATTTCACCTATCCAAACTTGTCCAAAAATTATGGATATTTTTCTAGTGTTTTATTGGAATGGTTAGAGATTTTATCAACGAATTCTGGAAATTTCTAAAAGTTGTTTGAAAAAAATATAGAAATGTGAAATACTTTTTTTTTCCAAATTCCATAGTTTGCTATTTGTTTTTTTATTATTTTTGAAATTTTCTTTTCAATTTCGTCTATTGTACTTGTGAAAAAAATTTAGAAGTTTTTCTGTTTTTTTATTTTATGGATTAGAGATTTCATCAAAGAATTTTGGAAAATCTTGAAATATTTTTCTAAAAAATATAGACATTTGAAATCCAAAATTCTTCATAAATTTCATCATTTACTATATGTTTTTTTTAGCATTTTGGGCATCTTTTTTTCCTATTTCACCTATCTAAAGTTGTCAAAAAATTCTAAACATTTTTGTCGTGCTTTATTATACGGATTATAGATTTTATTAGAGAATTGTGAAATATTCTTGAATTTTTATTAAGAAAAAATAGAGAAACTTTAAATACAAAACATTTTCAGAATTCCATCGCTTATTATTTGCTTTCTTATTTTTTTAGTATTTTTGACATCTTTTTTTTCTATTTCACCTGTCTATGGTTTTCAAAAAATTCTTAAACTTTTTGTGTTGTTTTATTGTATGGATCCGAGATTTTATAAAAAAATTCTACAATGTAAAATAAGGTTTAGACCGAGTTCAAGAGGGAGGGTGAATTGAACTTTCAAAATCTTTTCGCAAATCTGATTTGTTCTTAAAGTAGAGAATGAAAATTCTTAATTCAATCAATTAACTCGTGTAAATTTGGATTGTCCAACAAACAATCAATTGTGCACAACGGAAATTATTGAATATATACCCAGAAAAAAACAGTTTGAGTGTAGAAATGTTTTAACCCAGATTCAATAAACGCAATCCAGTAGATTAAAATCAATCCAGAAACACAGTTGATTCAGATATTTGAAAAATAGACGTTCAGAATATATTCAATTATATGATCAGATTTTGATCCAGTCAATTTAAATGATGGCAGCAGTTGAATAAAATAAATCAAGAAGAGTAGGGAGGAAAGCAAGAACACAGAATTTTTATCCTGGTTCACCCTTCCACAAGGGCTACGTCCAGTCCTTTGCAAATTAGCAAAGATTTCCACTAAGTAGATCACAAGATCAATTTACAACCCTTGCTCCCAGCAAGTTACAAACTGCTCCTAGCAGTAAACCCACACCTCACTGAACCCCTCAGCTAGTGTGTAACCAGTGCAGAAACCCACTGCACCACAACACTTGCAATCTGCAAGCAACAGTGCTCCCCGCAGCACTCACTCTCTACTGAACCCCTCAGCAGATGCGAGACTAGTGCAGAAACCCACTGCACCAACTCAATTACAAACCCAGTAATTGAAAACAACAAACCTATTACAGATCAACAGGATCAGAAAAGATTACAGAGTACTTCTACACAAAACAGATTACAAAGAATGAAGATCAGGTGTAGAAGACTTAGCTTTGGTCTAGAACCAAAGTAGCAAGAACCTTACTTCAAGGATGCTTTCAAGATTCACGTTCTTGGAGGTTTCTTGATTTGAAAAGCTTTGCCAAAATGATGATCGCACAAAAGGGGCAATATCTCTTTTAGAAAATCTCAAGGAATGCTTTTCGAAAGTTTTTGATTACTGAAAATGATAGTGCTCATTCCTTTAAATACCCAAATCAGTTTTAAAAATACCTTAGCTGTCATAATTCAATTAATTGAACAAACCATTCAATCGATTGAATTTGACCGTTAGTTTGACCCAGTCAATGGTTTCAGTTGTAACAGAAATAACTGTATTTCAGTTGTAACAGAAATAACTGTATTTCAGTTGTAACAGAATAACTGTATTTTAGTTGTAACAGAAATAACTGTTACATTCAATCGATTGTTTTAGAAATTCAATTGATTGAAAAACCTTTTTCTAGCAAAAACAGTTTGGGTTATTTTTGTTAAAAACAATTTTAATAAAAATATTTGTGAATCTTTTTAGCACCTCAGAAGTGATGAACCATGCCACTAGTGATTAAGGACTAAGCAAATCACCAACACACAAATCCAACTAAGGACCAAGACCTAATCACCCAACCATCTTCATGTTGGCACAAAGTCTTCACATGAACAATTCTGGTTCAGGTTGGTTCCAACAGATTCTTCATGAGGCAGTCTTCATCAGCTTCACATGCTAAGCCTTGGTGCTCACAATATTGACTTCATCAAATCACATGCTTAGCCTTGGTGCTAACATGCTAAACTATGGTTTTTTTTTTCAAAAAAATTGAGATATTTGAAATCCAAAATTTCAACAAAATTCCATCGTTTACTATTTCTTTTTTATACTTTTTTAGCATTTTTGGTATTTTTTTTTCATTTCACCTATCCAAACTTGTCCAAGAATTATGGAATTTTTTGTATTGTTTTATTCGAAGGGTTAGAGAGTTTATCAACGAATTCTGGAAATATCTAAAAGTTCTTTTAAAAAAATATAGAAATGTGAAAGAAATTGTTTTTTTCAAAATTCCTTGGTTCATTATTGTTTTTTTTTTTACATTTTCTTTTCAATTTCGTGTATCTGTACATGTCAAAAAATTCTACAAATTTTTATGTTTTTTTATTTTATGGATTAGAGATTTTATCAAAGAATTTTGGAAAATCATGGATTATTTTTCTAAAAAATATAGACATTTGAAATCCAAAATTCTTCATAAATTCCATAGTTTACTATTTGTTTTTTTTAACATTTTGGACATCTTTTTTTCCTATTTCACCTATCCAAAATTGTCAAAAAATTATGGAATTTTTTGTAGTGTTTTATTCGAAAGATTAGAGATCTTATCAATGAATTCTGGAAAATTCTTGAATTTTTATTAAGGAAAATAGAGATATTTTAAATACAAAATATTTTCAAAATTCCATCATTGACTATTTGGTTTTTAATTTCTTAGTATTTTTGACACCTTTTTTTCTATTTTACCTGTCTATGGTTTTCAAAAAATTCTTAAAATTTTTGTATTGTTTTATTGTATGAATTTGAGATTTTATCAAAAAATTCTGCAAAACTATGGTTTTTTTTTTCAAAAAAAAAGTTGACATATTTGAAATCCAAAACTTCAATAAAATTCCATCGTTTACTATTTCATTTTTATTTTTTTAGCATTTTTGGCATTTTTTTTTATTTCACCTATCCAAACTTGTCAAAAAACTATGTTGTTATTTGTAGTGTTTTATTAGAAGCATTAGAGATTTTATCAACGAATTCTGAAAATTTCTAAAAGTTCTTTTGAAAAAACATAGATATGCGAAATAATTTTTTTTTGAAAATTTCTCGGTTTACTGTTTTTTTTTTCTTGACATTTTCTTTTCAATTTCGTCTATCTGTACTTGTCAAAAAATTCTGGAAAAATTTATGTTCTTTTATTTTATGGATTAGAGATTTTATCAAAGAATTTTAGAAAATCATGGAACATTTGTCTAAAAAAATGTAAACATTTGAAATCCGAAATTCTTCATAAATTCCACTGTTTACTATTTTTTTTTATTTTTTAGCATTTTTGACATCTTTTTTTTTCTATTTCACCTATCCAAACTTGTCAAAATATTCTAAACATTTTTGTAGTCCTTTATTATACAGATTATAGATTTTATAAGACAATTTTGGAAAATTTTTAAATTTTTATGAAGAAAAATAGAGATATTTGAAATACAAAACATTTTTTGAATTCCATCATTTACTATTTGTTTTTTGGTTTTTTAGTGTTTCTGACATCTTTTTTTCTATTCTACTTATTTATAGTTGTCAAAAAATTCTTTAAATTTTTGTGTTGTTTTATTGTATGGATCCGAGATTTTATCAAAGAATTTTGCAAAACTATGGTTTTTGAAATCCAAAATTTTACCAAAATTCCATCGTTTACTATTTCTTTTTTATTTTTTTAGCATTTTCGACTTCTTTTTTTTCTCTATTTCACCTATCCAAACTTGTCAAAAAATTATGGAATTTTTTGTATTGTTTTATTGGAAGGATTAGAGATTTTATCAACAAACTATGGAAATTTCTAGTGGTTCTTTTAAAAAAATATAGATATGTAAAATAATTTTTTTTTTCAAAATTTCGCATTTTACAATTTACTTTTTTATTTTTTATTATTTTGAACATTTTTTTCTTTCCAATTTCGTCTATCTGTACCTCTCAAAAAATACTGGAAATTTTTATGTTCTTTTATTTTATGGATTAGAGATTTCATCAAAGAATTCTAGAAAATAATGGAACATTTTTCTAAAAAAATATAGATATTTGAAATCCAAAATTCTTCATAAATTCCATCGTTTACAATTTGTTTTTTTTTATATTTTTTTAACATTTTTTACATCTTTTTTTTCCTATTTCACCTATCCAAACCTATTAAACAAATTCCAAACACTTTTTGTGGTGGTTTATTATACGGAATATAGATTTTATAAGTGAATTCTGGAAAATTCTTGAATTTTTATTAAGAAAAATAAAGATATTTGAAGTATAAAACATTTTTAGAATTTCATCGTTTACTATTTGCTTTTTGGTGTTTTAGTATTTCTGACATATTTTTTTCTAATTTACTTGTTTATAGTTGCAAAAAATTCTTACAATTTTTGTGTTGTTTTATTGTATGGATTTGAGATTTTATCAAAGAATTATGCAAAACTATGGGTTTTTTTTTTTCAAAAAAATTGAGATATTTGAAATCTAAAATTTCATCAAAATTCCATCGTTTACTAGTTTTTTAGCGTTTTTGACATCTTTTCTTTTTCTATTTCACCTATCCAAACTTGACAAAAAATAATAGAATTTTTTTGTTGTGTTTTATTGGAAGGATTAGAGATTTTATCAACGAATTCTAGAAATTTCTAGAAGTTTTTTTTAAAAAAATACAGATATGTGAAAAAAAAATTTCCCCCAATTCTGCTGTTTACTATTTGTTTTTTATTTTTTTATTCTTTCTGACATTTTCTTTTGTATTTCATCTATTTGTACTTGTTAAACAATTTTGGAAATTTTCATGTTCTTTTATTTTATGGATTAGCGATTTTATCAAACAATTTTAGAAAATAATAAAATATTTTTGTATAAAAAAATAGGCATTTGATATCCAAAATTCCTCATAAATTCCATTATTTACTATTTGTTTTTTTATTTTTTTAGCATTTTTGACATCTTTTTTTCCTATTTCAGCTATCCAAACTTGCCAAAAAATTCTAAACATTTTTGTGGTCCTTTATTCTACGGATTATAGATTTTATTAGAGAATTTTGGAAAATTATTGAATTTTAATTAAGAAAAATAGAGATATTTGAAATACAAAACATTTTCAGAATTCCATCGTTTACTATTTGCTTTTTGATTTTTTAGTATTTTTGACATCTTTTTTTCTATTTTACTTGTCTATAGTTGTCAAAAATTTCTTAAAACTTTTGTGTTGTTTTATTGTATGGATCCGATATTTTATCTAGGAATTATGCAAAACTATGGTTTTTTTTTTTAAATATGAGATATTTGAAATCCAAAATTTCACCAAAATTCCATCATTTACTATTTCTTTTTTATTTTTTTTATCATTTTTTGACATTTTTTTTTTTCTATTTTACCTATCCAAACTTGTCAAAAAAATATGGAAGTTTTTGTACTGTTTTATTGGAAGGATTAGAGATTTTACCAATAAATTCTGAAAATTTCTAGAACTTCTTTTAAAAAATATAGATACCTGAAATCATTTTTTTTTTCAAGATTCCGTGATTGACTCTTTATTTTTTTTATTCTTTTATTATTTGTGACATTTTCTTTTCAATTTCGTCTATCTGTACTTGGCAAAAAAATTTGGAAAATTTTATGTTCTTTGATTTTATGGATTAGAGATTTTATCAAAGAATTTTAGAAAATCATGGAATATTTTTCTTAAACAAATATAGACATTTTAAATCTAAAATTCTTCATAAATTTCATCGTTTACTATTTCATTTTTTTAGCATTTTTGACACCTTTTTTTTCCTATTTCACCTATCCAAACTTGTCAAAAAAATTTAAACATTTTTGTAGTGCTTTATTATACGGATTATAGATTTTATCAGAGAATTATGGAAATTCTTGAATTTTAATTAAGAAAAATATAAATATTTGAAATACAAAACACTTTCAGAATTTCATCGTTTACTATTTTGTAAAATAAGGTTTAGACCGAGTTCAAGAAGGAGGGTGAATTGAACTTTGAAAACTTTTCTCAAATCTGATTTATTCTTCAAGTAGAGAATAAAACTTTTTTATTCAATCGATTGACTATGTAATTCTGAACTGTCAGGTAAACAATCGATTGTGCACAGCGGAATATATCAGAGTTAAACCCAGAATTCAGTTAAACCCAGAAAACAGTTTGCAGTGTGAAAATGATTTAACCCAGATTTAAGATGTTTAAACACACTCCAGTAGATTAAACACAATCTAGAATCACAGTTGATTATGCAAATAGATGTTCAGAGTATGAATAACAGAATGAACTGATTTTAATCCAGTTAATTTTAAAAATGGCAGCAGTGAATAAAAGCAATCAAAAAGAGTAGGGAGAAAAGCAAGAACACAGAATTTTTATCCTGGTTCACCCTTCCACAAGTGCTACGTTCAGTCCTTTGCAAACTAGCAAAGATTTCCACTAAAACAGATCACAAGATCAGTTTACAACCCTTGCTCCCAACAAGTTACAAACTGCTCCCAGCAGTAAACCCACACCTCACTGAACCCCTCAACTTGTGTGTAACCAGTGTAGAATCCCACTACACCACAACACTTGCAGTCCGCAAGCAACACTGCTCCCAGCAGCACTCACCCTCTACTGAACCCTTCAGCAGATGCGAGACCAGTGCAGAACCCACTGCACCAACTCAATTACAAACCCAGTAATTGAAAACAGCAAACAGATTGCAAATCAATAGGATTAGAAAGGATTACAGAATGCTTCTACACAAAACAGATTACACAGAATGAATATTAGGTGCAGAAGACTTAGCTTTGGTCCAGAACCAAAGTAGCAAGAACCTCACTTCAAGGATGCTTCAAAGATTCACATTCTTGGAGGTTTCTTGATTTGAAAAGCTTTGCAAAAATGTTGATCGCACAAAAGGGGCAATATCTCTTTTAGAAAAACTCAAGGAATGCTTTTCGAAAGTATTTGTTTTGATAATTCTGAAAGTGATGATTCTCATTCCTTTAAATATCCAAAATCAATTTTAAAAATTGCTTAGCTGTCAAAATTCAATTAATTGAACAAACCATTCAATCGATTGAATTTGACCGTTAGTTTGACCCAGTCAAAGTTTTCAGTTGTAACAGCCATAACTGTATTTCTGTTGTAACAGAAATAACTGTCACATTCAATCGATTGTTTTGGAAATTCAATCGATTGAAAACCTTTTTCCAGCAAAAACATTTTGTGTTATTTTTATTAAAAATAGTTTTAATAAAAATCTTTGTGAATCATTTTAGCACCTCAGAAGTGATGAACCATGCCACTAGTGATTAAGGACTAAGCCAATCACCAACACACAAATCCAACTAAGGACCAAGACCTAATCATCCAACTATCTTCATGTTGGCACAAAGTCTTCACTTGAACAATTCTGGTCCAGGTTGGTTCCAACAGATTCTTCATGAGACAGTCTTGATCAGCTTCACATGCTAAGCCTTGGTGCTCACAATATTAACTTCATCAAATCACATGCTTAGCCTTGGTGCTAACATATTTTCTTTTTGATTTTTTAGTATTTTTGACATCTTTTTTTCTATTTTACTTGTCTATAGTTCTAAAAAAATTCTTAAAATTTTTGTGTTGTTTTATTATATGGATCTGAGATTTTATCAAAGAATTATGCAAAACTATGGTTTTTTTTAAAAAAAATATGAGATATTTGAAATCCAAAATTTTACCAAAATTCTATCGTTTACTATTTCTGTTTTATTTTTTTTAGCATTTTTGACATCCTTTTTTTTCTATTTTACCTATCCAAACAGGTCAAAAAAATATGGAACTTTCTGTAATATTTTATTGGAAGGATTAGAGATTTTACGAACGAATTCTAAAAATTTCTAGAAGTTCTTTTAAAAAATATTGATATGTGAAATCAATTTTTTTTGTCAAAATTCCACTGCTGACTATTTGTTTTTTTTATTCTTTTATTATTTTTGACATTTTCTTTTCAATTTCGTCTAACTGTACTTGTAAAAAAGTTTTGGAAATTATTATGTTCTTTTATTTTATGGATGAGAGATTTTATCAAAGAATTTTCAAAAACCATGAAACATTTTCTAAAAAAATATAGACATTTGAAATCCAACATTCCTCATAAATTCCATTGTTTACTATTTATTTATTTTTGTATGTTTTTTAACATTTTTGACATCTTTTTTTCCTATTTCACCTATCCAAATTTGTCAAAAAATTCTAAACATTTTTGTGGTGCTTTATTATACAGATTATACATTTTACCAGAGAATTAAGGAAAATTCTTGAATTTTTATTAAGAAAAATGGAGATATTTGAAATACAAAACTTTTTCAGAATTCCATCGTTTACTTTTTGCTTTTTGATTTTTTAGTATTTTTGACATCTTTTTTTTCTATTTTACCTGTCTATAGTTATCAAAAAATTCTTTAAATTTTTCGTGTTGTTTTATTGTATGTATCGAAGACACGAGATTGAAATCATTCTAAACATTTTTCTGAGCAAGAACATTTGAGTTTTCAAAGAGAGCAAAAGCGCCTTCATGTCTAATGATCAAGATCAATCAACGTTTTCATCAAGAACTATTTTCTTGAACTGCTACTGGAGCTTTGATTTGACTTAGACAGTTTCTTCACTAATTTGATCATCAGACTAAGCCTTTTATACCCTTTCTTTATTACTTTTGTAATATGTTGTATAGAAGTGCTTGTATTGCTTGAACTGTGATAATTCTTTCACTGTATTGAAGGTTATTCTGTTGTGAGTTACCTGGGTTGGTAATTATGTTCTGTACAGTGGGTTCTGTACAGGCTGTGACTTGCTGTAGGTTTCAGCAAGGGTGTTCTTGAAACACACAGTGGGTTTCTGTGTGGTTTCTTGTTCTGCTGTGGGTTCAGCAGTGGTCTACTGCGGGGTGCAGTGAGACGTTTCTGGGTTATACAGTGGATTCTATATAACTGTGACTTGCTGTAAGTTTCAGCAAGGGTGCTCTTGAAACACACAGTGGACTCTGTGTGGTTTCTTTGTCTGTTGTAGGTTCAACAGTGGTTGACTACAGAGTGCAGTGTATTCTTGCTGTGGACAAGTGTTGTAAACTTGATCAGTTAATCATTTTTAGTGAAATCCTTACTATGTGAGGGACTGGACATAGCCCGTTTGTTGGGTGAATCAGTATAAAAATTTGTTGTGTCTTGAATCTCTCTTGCTCTCTCTCTTTACTATTCGTATTAAATCTTGTTGTGTTTCTTGATTTTTTAGAATCAATTGAATCTTGATAATTAAATAACTTCATCAACTTTCTGAAAGCATTTTTAGTAAAAGTTGAAAACATATATTATGCTTTAACATAGTCTACTCTGAACTGTTTCTAAAAAATATAGACATTTGAAATCCAAAACTCTTCATAAATTCCATCGTTTACTATTTGTTTTTTTTTTAATTTTTTTAGCATTTTGGTAATCCTTTTTTCCTATTTCACCTATCCAAACTTGTCAAAAAATTCTAAACATTTTTGTGGTGCTTTATTCTACGGATTATAGATTTTATCAAAGAATTCTGGAAAATTCTTGAATTTTTATTAAAAAAAATAGAGATACTTTAAATACAAAACATTTTCAGAATTTCATCGTTTACTATTTGCTTTTTGGTTTTTCAGTATTTTTGACATCTTTTTTTCTATTTTACTTGTCTATAGTTGTCAAAAAATTCTTAAAAATATTTGTGTTGTTTTATTGTATGGATCCGAGATTTTATCAAAAAATTATGCAAAACTATGGTTTTTTTTTTCAAAAAAAATTGAGATATTTGAAATCCAAAATTTCAACAAAATTCCATCGTTTACTATTTATTTTTTAATTTTTTAGCATTTTTGGCATTTTTGTTTTCTATTTCACCTATCCAAACTTGCCCAAAAATTATGAAATTTTTTGTAGTGTTTTATTGGAAGGGTTAGAGATTTTACGAACGATTTTTGGAAAATTCTAATAGTTCTTTTAAAAACATTATAGATATCTGAAATAATTTTTTTTTTCAAAATTCTGCAGTATACTATTTGTTATCTAATAGATAGATATCTAAGAGATAGATAGATATCTAACAGATAGATATCTAGAGACAGATATGTAATAGATAGATATGTAACAGATAGATAGATATTTAACAAATTGATAGATATCTAAGAATTAGATAGATATCTAACAGTTAGATAGATATCTATAAGATAGATAGATAACAGACAGATAGATAACAAACAGATAGATATGTAACAGAGAGATAGATATCTAACAGTTAGATAGATATCTATAAGAGAGATAGATAACAGACATATAGATTCTAACAGATAGATTCTAACAGATAGATATCTAAGAGATAGATAGATATCTAACAGATAGATAGATATCTAACAGATACATAGATATCAAACAGATACATAGATATCAAACAGATACATAGATATCTAACAGAAAGATATCTAACAGATAGATATCTAGAGAAAGATATCTAACAGATAGATATCTAAAGATAGATATCTAAGAGATAGATAGATATCTAACAGAGATATAAATATCTAACAGATAGACGGATATCTAGCAGATAGATAACTAACAGATAGATATCTAAAAGAAAGATATCTAACAGATAGATATCTAGAGATAGATATCTAATCAATTTTAGATATCTAATCGTTAGATACGTAATCGATATATATCTAATAGTAGATATTTATAGATAGATATCCAAGAGATAGATATATATCTAACAGATAGATAGACGTCTAACAAATTAATAGATGTCTAACAGATAGATAAATATCTAACGGATAGTAGATATCTAACGGATAGATAGATATCTAAGAGATAGATATCTAGAGATAGATATCTATAGATAGCTAATAGATAGATATGTATCTAACAGGTGGATAGATGTCTGACAGATAGATAGATATCTACTTATAGATATCTAACATATAGAAATCTAATAGATAGATATTTAACAGATAAATATCTAGAGATAGATATATAATAGATAGTTATCTAATCGATAGATATCTAATTGATAAATATCTAATAGTAGATATTTATAGATAGATATCCAACAGATAGATAGATATCTAACAGATAGATAGATATCTAAGAGATAGATATATATCTAACAGATAGATAGTTATCTAACAAATAGATAGATATCTAACAGATAGATATCTATGAGATAGATATCTAAGAGATAGATATCTATGAGATAGATAGATATCTAAGGGATAGATAGATATCTAAGGGATGGATAGATATCTAAGAGATAGATAGATATCTAACAGATTGGTAGATATCTAACATAAATAGATATCTAATAGATAGGTAGACATCTAACAGATAGATATCTATTAGTGGATAGAAGATTTTATCTAATTCATTACATAATTGGTCAATACCTATACTTAAAAAATGTGAAGTTTATAAACAACATAAATTTTGTTCCATTATTTACTATTTGTTTTTTTTATTTTATTACCATTTTTGACGTATTTTTTTCCCATTTCACCTAATTAAACTTGTCAAAAAATTCTAACTATTTTTGTGGTGCTTTATTATACGGATTATAGATTTTATCAGAGAATTCTCGAAAATTCTTGAATTTTGATTAAGAAAAATAGAGATATTGTAACTACAAAACATTTTTAGAATTTCATCGTTTACTGTTTGCTTTTTACTTTTTTAGTATTTTTGACATCTTTTTTTCTATTTTACCCGTCTATGGTTTTCAAAAAATTCTTAAAAATTGTGTTGCTTTATTTTATGGATCCGAGATTTTATGAAAAAATTCTGCTAAACTATGATTTCTTTTTCAAAAAAAATTGAGATATTTGAAATACAGAATTTCAACAAAATTCCATCTTTACTATTTCTTTTTTATTTTTTGAGCATTTTTTTTCTATTTCACCTATCTAAACTTGTCAAAAAATTATGGAATCTTTTGTATTTATTCGAAGGATTAGAGATTTTATCAACGAATTCTAGAAATTTCTAAAAGTTCTTTTACAAAAATATAGATATGTGAAATAATTTTTTCTTGAAAAATTCCGCGTTTACTATTCATTTTTTTGGTTTTTTATATTTTTGACATTTTCTTTTCAATTTCGTCTATGTGTACTTGTCAAAAATTTCTAAAAAATCATGGAATGTTTTTCTAAAAAATATAGACATTTGAAATCCAAAATTATTCACAAATTCCATTATTTACTATTTGTTTTTTTTAATTTTATTAGCATTTTTGACGTCTTTTTTTACTATTTCACCTAATCAAAATTGTCAAGAAATTCTAAATATTTTTGTGGTTCTTTATTATACGGATTACAGATTTTATCAGATAATTCTGGAAAATTCTTGAATTTTGATTAAGAAAAATAGAGATATTGTAAATACAAAACATTTTCAGAATTTCATCGTTTACTATTCGCTTTTTAATTCTTTAGTATTTTTGACATCTTTTTTTCTATTTTACCCGTCTATGGTTTTCAAAAAATTCTTAAAAATTTTGTGTTGTTTTATTGTATGGATCCCAGATTTCATGAAAAAATTATGCTAAACTATGTTTTTTTTTTTCAAAAAAATTGATATATTTGAAATACAGAATTTCAACAAAATTCCATCTTTACTATTTCTTTTTTATTTTTTGAGCATTTTTTTTCTATTTCACCTATCCAAACTTGTCAAAGAATTATGAAATCTTTTGTAGTGTTTTATTCGAAGGAGTAGAGATTTTATCAACAAATTCTAGAAATTTCTAAAAGTTCTTTTACAAAAATATAGATATGTGAAATAATTTTTTGTTGAAAAATTCCACGATTTACTATTTCTTTTTTTATTATTTTTGACATTTTCTTTTCAATTTCGTCTATATGTACTTGTCAAAAAATTCTACAAATTTTTATGTTCATTTATTTATAGATTAGAGATTTTGTTAAAGATTTCTGAAAAATCATGGAACATTTTTCTTAAAAATATTAACAATTGAAATCCAAAATTATTCACAAATTCCATTATTTACTATTTTTTTTTTAATTTTATTACCATTTTTGACGTCTTTTTTTCCTATTTCACCTAATCAAACTTGTCAAAAAATTCTAAATACTTTTGTGGTGCTTTATTACACGAATTATAGATTTTATCAGAGAATTCTCGAAAATTCTTGAATTTTGATTAAGAAAAATAGAGATATTGTAAATACAAAACATTTTCAGAATTCCATTGTTTACTATTTGCTTTTTAATTTTTTAGTATTTTTGACATCTTTTTTTCTATTTTACCCGTCTGTGGTTTTCAAAAAATTCTTAAAAATTTTGTGTTGTTTTATTTTATGGATCCGAGATTTTATGAAAAAATTCTGCAAAACTATGGTTTTTTTTTTCAAAAAAATTGAGATATTTGAAATCCAGAATTTCAACAAAATTCCATCGTTTACTATTTATTTTTTATTTTTTTAGCATTTTTGTCATTGTTTTTTTTCTATTTCACCTATCCAAACTTGTCAAAAAATTATGAAATATTTTGTAGTGTTTTATTCAAAGGATTAGAGATTTTATCACCGAATTCTGGAAATTTCTAAAAGTTCTTTGAGAAAAATATAGATATGTGAAATAATTTTTTTTGAAAAATTTCGCGGTTCACTATTTGTTTTTTTTTATTATTTTTGAAATTTTCTTTTCAATTTCGTCTATGTGTACTTGTCAAAAAATTCTGGAAATTTTTATGTTTATTTTATTTATGGATTAGAGATTTTGTCAAAGATTTCTCAAAAATCATGTAACGTTTTTCTAAAAAATATAGACATTTGAAATCCAAAATTATTCACAAATTCCATTATTTACTATTTGTTTTTTTTTTAATTTTATTACTATTTTTGACGTCTTTTTTTTCCTATTTCACCTAATCAAAGTTGTCAAAAAAATTCTAAATATTTTTGTGGTGTTTTATTATAAGGATTATAGATTTTATCAGAGAATTCTCGAAAATTCTTGAATTTTGATTAAGAAAAATAGAGATATTGTAAATACAAAACATTTTCAGAATTCCATCGTTTACTATTTGCTTTTTAATTTTTTAGTATTTTTGACATCTTTTTTTCTATTTTACCCGTCTGTGGTTTTCAAAAAATTCTTAAAAATTTTGTGTTGTTTTATTGTATGGATCCGAGATTTTATGAAATATTCTACAAAACTATGGTTTTTTTTTCAAAAAAATTGGGATATTTGAATTCTAGAATTTCAACAAAATTCCATCATTTACAATTTTTTTTTTATTTTTTTTAGCATTTTTGGCATTTTTTTTCTATTTCACCTATCCAAACTTGTCAAAAAATTATGTAATTTTTTGTACTGTTTTATTCGAAGGATTAGAGATTTTGTTAAAGATTTCTGAAAAATCATGGAATATTTTTCTTAAAGATATTGACATTTGAAATCCAAAATTATTCACAAATTTCATTATTTGCTATTTGTTTTTTTTTTAATTTTATTACCATTTTTGACGTCTTTTTTTCCTATTTCACCTAATCAAACTTGTCAAAAAATTCTAAATACTTTTGTGGTGCTTTATTATACGAATTATAGATTTTATCAGAGAATTCTCGAAAATTCTTGAATTTTGATTAAGACAAATAGAGATATTGTAAATACAAAACTTTTTTAGAATTCCATCGTTTACTATTTGCTTTTTAATTTTTTAGTATTTTTGACATCTGTTTTTCTATTTTACACATCTATGATTTTCAAAAAATTCTTAAAAATTTTCTGTTGTTTTATTGTATAGATCCGAGATTTTATGAAAAAATTCTGCAAAACTATGGCTTTTTTTTTCAAAAAAAATTGAGATATTTGAAATCCAGAATTTCAACAAAATTCCATCGTTTACTATTTATTTTTTATTTTTTTTAGCATTTTTGGCATTTTTTTTTCTATTTCACCTATCCAAACTTGTCAAAAAATTATGGAATATTTTGTAGTGTTTTATTCGAAGGATTAGAGATTTTATCACCGAATTCTGGAAATTTCTAAAAGTTCTTTGAGAAAAATATAGACATGTGAAATAATTTTTTTTGAAAAATTTCACGGTTCACTATTTGTTTTTTTTATTATTTTTGAAATTTTCTTTTCAATTTCGTCTATGTGTACTTGTCAAAAAATTCTGGAAATTTTTATGTTTATTTTATTTATGGATTAGAGATTTTGTCAAAGATTTCTAAAAAATCATGTAACGTTTTTCTAAAAAATATAGACATTTGAAATCCAAAATTATTCACAAATTCCATTATTTACTATTTGTTTTTTTTTAATTTTATTACCATTTTTTACGTCTTTTTTTTTCCTATTTCACCGAATCAAAGTTGTCAAAAAATTCTAAATATTTTTGTGGTGTTTTATTATAAGGATTATAGATTTTATCAGAGAATTCTCGAAAATTCTTGAATTTTGATTAAGAAAAATAGAGATATTGTAAATACAAAATATTTTTAGAATTCCATCGTTTACTATTTGTTTTTTACTTGTTTAGTATTTTTGACATCTTTTTTTCTATTTTACCCGACTATGGTTTTCAAAAAATTCTTAAAAATTGTGTTGTTTTATTGTATGGATCCCAGATTTCATGAAAAAATTATGCTAAACTATGGTTTTTTTTTCCAAAAAAATTGAGATATTTGAAATACAGAATTTCAACAAAATTCCATCTTTACTATTTCTTTTTTATTTTTTGAGCATTTTTTTTCTATTTCACTTATCCAAACTTGTCAAAGAATTATGGAATCTTTTGTAGTGTTTTATTCGAAGGATTAGAGATTTTATCAACAAATTCTATAAATTTCTAAAAGTTCTTTTACAAAAATATAGATATGTGAAATAATTTTTTTTTGAAAAATTCCACGATTTACTATTTCTTTTTTTATTATTTTTAACATTTTCTTTTCAATTTCGTCTATGTGTACTTGTCAAAAAATTCTAGAAATTTTTATGTTCATTTATTTATGGATTAGAGATTTTGTTAAAGATTTCTGAAAAATCATGGAACATTTTTCTTAAAAATATTGACATTTGAAATCCAAAATTATTCACAAATTCCATTATTTTCTATTTGTTTTCTTTTAATTTTGTTACCAGTTTTGACGTCTTTTTTTCCTATTTCACCTAATCAAACTTGTCAAAAAAATTCTAAATACTTTTGTGGTGCTTTATTATACGAATTATAGAGTTTATCAGAGAATTCTCGAAAATTCTTGAATTTTGATTAAGAAAAATAGAGATATTGTAAATACAAAACATTTTCAGAATTCCATCGTTTACTATTTGCTTTTTAATTTTTTAGTATTTTTGACATTTTTTTTTCTATTTTACCCGTCTGTGGTTTTTAAAAAATTCTTAAAAATTTTGTGTTGTTTTATTGTATGGATCCGAGATTTTATGAAAACATTCTACAAAACTATGGTTTTTTTTCAAAAAAATTGGGATATTTGAATTCTAGAATTTCAACAAAATTCTATCGTTTACAATTTTGTTTTTTATTTTTTTTAGCATTTTTGGCATTTTTTTTTCTATTTCACCTATCCAAACTTGTCAAAAAATTATGTAATTTTTTGTACTGTTTTATTCGAAGGATTAGAGATTTTGTTAAAGATTTCTGAAAAATCATGGAACCTTTTTCTTAAAGATATTGACATTTGAAATCCAAAATTATTCACAAATTCCATTATTTGCTATTTGTTTTTTTTTTTAATTTTATTACCATTTTTGACGTCTTTTTTTCCTATTTCACCTAATCAAACTTGTCAAAAAATTCTAAATACTTTTGTGGTGCTTTATTATACGAATTATAGATTTTATCACAGAATTCTCGAAAATTCTTGAATTTTGATTAAGAAAAATAGAGATATTGTAAATAGAAAACATTTTCAGAATTCCATCGTTTATTATTTGCTTTTTAATTTTTTAGTATTTTTGACATCTTTTTTTCTATTTTACCCGTCTGTGGTTTTCAAAAAATTCTTAAAAATTTTGTGTTGTTTTATTGTATGTATCCGAGATTTTATGAAAAAATTCTGCAAAACTATGGTTTTTTTTCAAAAAAATTGAGATATTTGAATTCTAGAATTTCAACAAACTTCCATCGTTTACAATTTATTTTTTTATTTTTTTTAGCATTTTTTGCATTTTTTTTTCTATTTCACCTATCCAAACTTGTCAAAAAATTATGAAATTTTTTTGTAGTGTTTTATTCAAAGAATTAGAGCTTTTATCATCGAATTCTGGGAGTTTCTAAAAGTTCTTTGACAAAAATATAGATATGTGAAATAATTGTTTTTGAAAAATTCCGCGGTTCACTATTTGTTTTTTTGGTTTTTTATTATTTTTGACATTTTCTTTTCAATTTCGTCTATGCGTACTTGTCAAAAAATTCTGGAAATTTTTATGTTTTTTTTATTTATGGATTAGAGATTTTGTTAAAGATTTCTGAAAAATCATGAAACGTTTTTCTAAAAAATACAGACATTTGAAATCCAAAATTATTCACAAATTCTATTATTTACTATTTGTTTTTTTATTTTATTACCATTTTTGACGTCTTTTTTTCCTATTTCACCTAATCAAACTTGTCAAAAAATTCTAAATATTTTTGTGGTGCTTTATTACGATAGTTATAGATTTTATCAGAAAATTCTCGAAAATTCTTAAATTTTGATTAAGAAAAATGGAGATACTGTAAATATAAAACATTTTCAGAATTCCATTGTTTACTATTTGCTTTTTAATTCTTTAGTATTTTTGACATCTTTTTTTCTATTTTACCCGTCTGTGGTTTTCAAAAAATTCTTAAAAATTTTGTGTTGTTTTATTGTATGAATCCGAGATTTTATGAAAAAATTCTGCAAAACTATAGTTTTTTTTTCAAAAAAAATTGAGATATTTGAAATCCAGAATTTTAACAAAATTCCATTGTTTACTATTTCTTTCTTATTTTTTTAGCATTTTTGGCATTTTTTTTTATAAAATCTCGGATCCATACAATAAACAACAAAAAAATTTTAAGAATTTTTTGAAAACCATAGACAGGTAAAATAGAAAAAGAAGATGTCAAAAATACTAAAAAATTAAAAAAGCAAATAGTAAATGATGGAATTCTAAAAATGTTTTGTATTCAAAGTATCTTTATTTTTTTAATAAAAATTCAAGAATTTTCCATAATTCTCTGATAAAATCTATAGAATCGTATAATAAAGCACCACAAAAATGTTTAGAATTGTTTGACAAGTTTGGATAGGTGAAATAGGAAAAATAAGATTACCAAAATGCTTAAGAAATAAAAAAAAACAAATAGCAAACGATAGATTTTATAAAGAATTTGGGATTTAAATGTCTATATTTTGTAGATAAATATTCCATGATTTTCCAAAATTCTTTGATAAAATATCTATCCCTTCCATGAAAACACTACAAAAAATTCTATATTTTTTTGACAAGTTTGGATAGGTGAAATAGAAAAAAATGCCAAAAAGGCTAAAAATAAATAAAAAAGAAATAGTAAACGATGGAATTTTGTTGAAATTTTGGATTTCAAGTATCTCAATTCTTTTTGAGACAAAAAAAAAACAATACTTTTGCATAATTTTTTGATAAAATGTCGGATTCATCCAATAAACAACACAATAATTTTAAGAATTTTTTGAAAACCATAGACAGGTAAAATAAAAAAAAACAAGATGTCAAAATTACTAAAAAATTAAAAAAGTAAATAGTAAACGATGGAATTCTGAAAATGTTTTGTATTCAAAGTATCTCTATTTTTTTCAATAAAAATTCAAGAATTTTCGAGAATTCTCTAATAAAATCTACAATCCGTACAATAAAGCACTACAAAAATGTTTACAATTTTTTGACAAGTTAGGATAGGTGAAATAGGAAAAAAGGATTACCAAAATGGTAAAAAAATAAATAGTAAGCGATGGAATTTATGAAGAATTTTGGATTTCAAATGTCTATATTTTTTAGAAAAATATTTCATGATTTTCCAAAATTCTTTGATAAAATCGCTAATCCATAAAATAAAAAAACATAAAAATTTCAAGAATTGGTTTACAAATATAGATAGACAAAACTGAAAAGAAAATGTCAAAAAAAAAACCAATAGTAAACTGCAGAATTTAAAAAAAAATATTTCACATATTTATATTTTTTTAAAAGAACTATCAGAAATTTCCAGAAATCGTTGATAAAATCACTAACCCTTCCACTAAAACACTACAAAAAATTCCATAATTTTTTGACAAGTTTGGATAGGTGAAGTAGAAAACAAAATGCCAAAAAAACTAAAAAAAAATAAAAAAGAAATAGTAAACGATGGAATTTTCTTGAAATTTTGGATTTTAAGCATTTCAATTCTTTTTGAGAAAAAAAAAACAATACTTTTGCAGAATTTTTTGATAAATTCTTGGATCCATACAATAAAACAATATAAAAATATTAAGAACTTTTTGAAAACCATAGACAAGTAAAATAGAAAAAAAAATATGTCAAAAAAACAAGAAACTTAAAAAAAGCAAATAGTAAACGATGAAATCTTGAAAATGTTTTCTATTTAAAGTATCTCTATTTTTTTAGTAAAGATTCAAGACTTTTCTAGAATTCTCTGATAAGATCTATAATCTGTACAATAAGGCACCACAAAAATGTTTAGAATTTTTTGACAAGTTTGGATAGGTGAAATAGGAAAAATAATGTCAACACCCAATTTCGTCCGGGCAAGTAAATAATTTAAATAATAAATAATATAAAAAAAATAATATAAAAAAATTTTTTCTAGCTTTATTGCTTTATTTTATTGCCATTTTAATATAATTAAGAAAAAGAAACTTTGCATAGGTTAACAAAATAAATTTAAATTAATAAAATAAAATTCATGAAAAATATGGTACGGGAAATCAATCTATTTAGATTC
>Ga0209489_103998_pt1 | contig 27814 bp, 20 predicted proteins | sample SiratrowhiteBW_FD_187527 | JGI IMG/M metagenome (GOLD analysis project Ga0209489, IMG submission 187527) | Root nodule microbial communities of legume samples collected from California, USA - Siratro white BW (SPAdes) (version 2) | ecosystem: Host-associated > Plants > Roots > Nodule | place... | reverse complement strand
AAAGAAAAAAAAAAAAAAATTTTAAAATTTTTAAAAAACAAAAAAAAAAAAAAAAGATTACGACATGAATTAGTCATATCATATAAAACTAAATTCGAAGACATTAACATTATCTATAAAATGATTTAAAATTTATAAAAAAGTTTCCTTATCATAACTTTATCTCTCCTTTCATCATTATCAAATTCATAATTTCTTAAAATAATAAGATCATTAAAATAATAGTGATTAATTACAATAGTAGTAATACTACTACTACCTAAAATTAGTAATTGATGATACCAATAAGAATATTTAATATTTATTAACTTTAACTTCGTTTAATGAAATGACAAACTACCAATCATATTTAATTTTTCATTATGATAACAAAAGCGTCATCATAAAGATGTTAAATTCAATTATGCTAAAATTTTCTCATTAAGTGTTATTATCTTATTCACTTAATATTTTTCTCCTGGGTTGGTTTAACACCAGTAAAGTAGACACATCCATTACTAAAAGCACAGAAAAATGTACCATTCTACTAAGATTCCAGCAGTTACAACATTAATGATAGAGGGCACCACTTCAGGGTAATAGTGGCCTTTTCTTATTTTGGTTGCTTTAAATTGGAAACCTTACATTCTCGTACAATAACCATTTAACTAATAATTGTGTGGTTTATAGGAATATGCTTGATGAAACAAAGCTATATTCCAGGGTGATCTTTTAGATCAGAAACAACGTTCTTACAAGTGGGGTTGCAAGGATAGTGGCAATCTACTTTATGGAAAGGATTTCGACCATAAAACCAGTTCCCTACTGCCTTCGCAATTGTCTGCACAATGTCATGGATAAATAGTTAGCTTTTCAACCGCATACAAAACCAAGTAATGATGCTTATATTCTACAAATGGCAGAAAACAATGCAGCATCTTACTGTATTGGCAAGAATTGGTGAGTCACTTTCAAACCATGTCTCTTGTGATTCTGTTTGGCAGTGGCTATAGCAAGAGTCTATAAACATTCCTCTAGATGGAGAGTCTCCAATCACACTCACCGCCATCTCGAATTCCTTCTTGAAGCCTGAAAATCTAAAAACTCACTTTCCCTCAAATGGCAAAAGAATGTGACCCTTTCACATATTTTTGGTTTTTTTCATGTCAATTTTTTCACTTTTAGAGCTTGTGAACAAAGTACATACATCAAGTGGTGACAGAGGCATGGCAAATTTTAGACTGCTTTCAAGGATTGATTAGAGCACAGTGAAGTTGTTTTGTGTCACATTTTTTATTATACAGAACTTGTTAAGAACAGAAATTGTTCACCTTGCACTATACTCAGTTGATCAGGAGTGCATTTGCTTAAATCACGCTTGCAGTTATGCCAATTGTCACTGGGATCAGCAGTACCAGGTACCAAGCTGTTCGGAATCTGAATCAAAGCAATATCTTGAGAATCAGAAAAAAAGACTAGGAGGATATCTCCACTTATCAAGGGGCAATAAGTTATTAAAACATCAAATGAAAACATCCTTGACACTAGTTAGTAAGCTTATTTTCAGTTGGCAAATATGATTATGCTATAATCCACTTACATTTCAGTGTTGTCTTTTGGAAACAAAAGATTCATAGTGAAATCGGGAAATACTAAGATGAAGAGATTATGCTGAGTTATTTGGCTCAATTTCAGATCTAGTTGATTGGGCTTGAAGGAATTTCATCCTTAGTTAAATAAGCAACTATAAAATCCTGCACTTAGAATTATGGGTTCTTATCTAAGGTCTATTATCCTCAAGTTCTGAAAAACTCCTTAAGTGAGAATTTTGTGAAAAGCTAACTCCTATAAAACGCACTAGAATTGCGTACTGTGGTCATTTCTTTACCATCTTGTTATATATTCGACAATTTTTGAAAGAACATGAACAAGGCTTAAGAAGTTTCTTGTATGGACAATATATTCTAAAGGAACACCATCTGAAAACAAACTGGAACTTCTTGAGCATGAGAGTAATCTAACCTGCCATGAGTCATAGGCTGAATTTACTATGAAGATTGGGGTAGTGATTTGTGATACCACATTTTGTGGGAAAAAGCACTACACAACATTCAGAAGCATTAGTAACACCAAAGAAGTTGCCAACCTGAAAGGAAAAATTACACGTGACAAACTTACCAGTCCTGGGCTGAGTTTGGAAGTGCAAGATGTGGGTAAATTCTTTGCTGAGCCCTAAAATAATAAATAAAATCCAATCAGTCTCTGCCTAAGAAAACTTTAGCCATTAGAAAATAACTTTCAAATGAAAAGTGGGAAAACTTTAGTGGCAGTCTTGGTGTTAAACACTGCATATGTAAGCAAGTTGTTTTCTAAGGGGAATATAATCAAAAGAGAAAAGACATATACATGTGTCGACACAACTTTACTGTAATACTCTTCAATGGAACGTGCTCCTGAGATATCCTTTCTGTCGTACAACAATACATAAAATCATTCAATGATCTAAGGAACTATAAAAAGTAAGGAAAAAGCAAGTGAAAGCCAATTAGAGGATCATACACATTGATAAAATAACCAGCATCTGGAACACATTTTACATTAGCTCCAGAAGGCAACAGAGCTTTAAAATTGTCACAGTGTAATATAGTAGTTAATCCTCCAGCTGAACAGCCGGTGAGAATAGCCTGCAGGTTCAAGTTTCAATTAGTCAAAGAAAAAAAACCGTTCAGGAGGAAGAAAGAAAGGGCCAAATCATCAATATCTCTTACATTTTCAGCCTTGTTCATGCCTTTTGCTAATAAATCTTCCATTACAGCTGAAAAAATCCTTGCTCCTCTAAAGTACAAGTTGTTTGTCTGATATGTAGATCAAATTATACAAATCTCATCAGAACGAAAATTGGAAAAAATAAAATTTACCAACCCTCGCTAGTAGTTTCCTCAGAATTTAATTCCAAATTCCTTTGAACGCAACAAAACTTACAGGATCAACTTCTTCCACATCACCAGTAAACGATGACCCATCACAGTACCTAATCTTCACTCTATTCCAATTGTAGAAATCTGAAATTTGTAACATTTGTGAGCAAGCTGAGCAAAATAATTAGTTGATAAGTATTATGAAGAAGCAAAATACACAAACTAGTGGAGAATACCTGGATTATACCGTTGTTCGTTGCTTAAAATTCCAGAAAGGTAAGCATCCTCGACCATTTGCTTGGATGAGCCAAAGCGAGTGTTCTTACGCCAAAGGCATTCCTGGGCATCTCTGCACCATCCTCCTCCCTAAAAGAATTTGTGGTGATGAACATCGTTTTCATGAAAAGAAAATTTCGGTGGTTTGTCCAAAACAAAGAAAAAACAATTGACAAATATGGCATTTAAGATTTACACAACAGATGAAATATTTGTGCAACTAATACATATAAGAAGTATAGAAAACAACTAAGGAATTTTTCCATGAGTTAGTAAAAGACAAATAGTGAAAGGTAGATACCTCCATGTGAACAATCCAGTTGTTAATCCCTTCTCCATCTCCCTTATCGAAGTTGTAAGCTGGGGGACTTCCATCCAAACAAACTGCATCACATGTTAATCTTCAATTCTCAACTATTATATAAATATTCCTGAAAGTAGTAACACTGGAGTATTAAAGTTCCATAAGATCATAACTAAAATTCCTCACCAGCTCCTTTCGACACTGCATTCTCGACCAAAGTCAATGGAACGAAAGCTCCTTCTGCCTTGAGCAATAGCAGTACACAGCCTACAAGATTTAACCATTGGATGATTGTTGTACTCTCCATTCAGCAAAATCCAACCAAAAGAAAACGGTAAACCTGTACATAGAAAACAAGAATCACATAGATGCCTGCCAAAAAGAAAAAAAGAACTTAGCTGAAATATGAATGGAAAGATTTTAACACTAGTAGTGGCATCTCCAATACCCTTCTTATGAGACTATAGGACTATATATTTAAAATAATCTTCTTGCTAAAATAAATTATAATATCATTTTAAGAGATGAATTTTAAGACTAATTCAATCTTATAATTTTGTTCACAAAATAAGATTTGGGATCACTTATAAACTGAAAAAAACGTGAAATGTTCGTCTTTTCGTCCGTGTTTGGTACAAGAAAATGTTAGATGCAACTTAAATAACGCACTCCAATGGCCCAGAAACTGCATGCATTATAGCACAAAACGAAGCATGAACCTGCGTGCATTATAGCCCAGAAACAAAACACTGGTCCCATTTCAACATAGATATATTAACAACTACGTACTATAGAACTAAATTGAGTAACTTTATGCATTCCCCAGGCCCAAAATAAAAACTGAACCTTCTTCCAACCCCAGAAAAAGCAATGATGAGAAGAGAGAAAGGAAAGAGAGAGAAAATGAAGGACAGAACGTGGATCTGAAAAGGACAGAAAGTTGTTTGAAGAGAGTGAGTGAAACTGAGTTGAGGGTGGTGGCTTATAAAATGGTGGATACATAATTAGGAGATTTGGAAAAGATGCATTTTTGGAAGGTTGAGCGGAAAATTGGTATGAAAGGGTGTAAAGGGAGAGTATGGTTTTGGATTTTCCTCTTCTGGGGATGGGCACTGTATGTGATTTATGGATTTTTGATAACTTTATTTAAAAAGAATGTTGTAAAAATTTTAAATGAGTTAACATGTAGAGCACAATTAATAAAGTTACATTAAATAAGAAATTTAAATTTTATAAATACAAACATAATTAGATTAAATAAGAAATTTAAATTTTATAAATATAAATATAATTAGATGGAAGTAAATTTGATATGATTTCTTATGATTTGAAATTTGATTTGGAAATATTGGAGAATTGAAATATTGGGATGAGAATTTAAACATTTTTATTAATAAGATAAAGTTTTGTAAGTGATAAGTGGTGTCAAGCCGATTGTGGTTGTTCTGTTTACAATTGTTTACTAGATTCAAATTATATAGGTTTAGTAGTTATTTGGAATCAAGTGAAAGAACTATTAACTTAACTATTATTATCAAAGTGTGTTGTATGTAAACATTAAAAAAATGTAACATATTCGATCATAATTAATTGTTTCTTTTTTTTTATTTTAATCTATAAAGTTGATAAAAGGTTTAATTTTTCATTTCAATATTTTCATTCTTCAAATTTCTTCCAAATCAAATTTTAAAGTTTTAATAAATCACATTAACACCTAATTACATTAACATTATATTTATAAGATTCAAATTTCTAGTTTAATATAACTTTATTAATTGTACTTTACATGTCAACTAATAATAATAATAATAATAATAATAATAATAATAATAATAATAATAATATTTTTATTCCGACGTTCATAATATCAATAATATTTTTTAATAATTATTTTAATAATTCTTACACCTCCGATGTACTATTATTAAACTTCTTAAAAAGAAACTCCTTTTAATTTTTCTTTAACATCTATTACATTATTTATCACACATAACAACAAAAGTTATTAAATTAATTAACTTTTATTTTTAAGTTTTTTAACCACCACAAATATTTCTAAATTTTTTAAATCACTATTTTTATAATGTACCAATACAAAATTTTCATTTTTTTAATTATTGTTTTATTTTAATTTTCAAGCAACTAATAAGAAAAAAAATTAATTCTAAACAACATAATAAAAGGCAATTTTTTCCATTAGTTATTTTTTTACTTTCCTCTTTCATACCAATTAAAAAAATTCTTCCCATTCATTATTTCAATAAATATTTTTAAATATTTCCTTCTTTTTCCTTTCCCCATATGTTTTTAAATATTTCCTTTTCCCTATATAAAAGAACAGAAAACAAAAGATGAAAACTCAACTTTCCTTTCCCATTAATTACAGTGTTTAATGTTAAATGGGAAAAGAATCCTTTCATAAGTTTATTAGTTACAGTGTTTAATGTTTTTAAATATTTCCTTTTCCCTATATAAAAGAACAGAAAACAAAAGATGAAAATCCAACTTTCTTTTCCCGTTAGTTACAGCGTTTAATGTTAAATGGGAAAAGAATCCTTTCATAAGTTTATTTGTTACAGTGTTTAATGTTTTTAAATATTTCCTTTTCCCTATATAAAAGGACAGAAAACAAAAGATGAAAATTCAACTTTCCTTTCCCATTAGTTACAGTGTTTAATGTTAAATGGGAAAAGAATCCTTTCATAAGTTTACTGGCAGAATTTTTTCCAAAAAAAAATGTTATTACGGGAAAAAAGTCTCAACCCTCATTCATGTAGAACAAAATGACTTTATCTTAGTAATAATAAAATCGAAATATTTCATAAAAATGAAATTTATAAATTCAATTTTATAAAGTAAAAATAAAATATTAATTTTTAATTTCAAAGTATAAATATTTTTAACACACAGATATATATATATATAATATTAAGAAATTATAAAAAAGTATATATACTCAATAAAACTTTGTAACAAATAAAGTTAATTATTTCATTAAAAAGGGCAACAAATATCCAAAATTTAAAATTTAGTACATGAAGTTAAATTGAAACAACAAACAAAATTATTCAAAAAATAAAATTGAGTGATTATATTCCTATAATTAATATAATCTTTCTTAATGATTCCTTATCTGATTTGATGAATTAATATAATTTTATAAATGTTTCATTAGATAATGGTTTTAACTTCATAATAAAAACATAAATCATATTGGATGATTATAATTTTTTATTAATGATTTTTTATTTGATTTGATTTTGAATAATTCATGTAATTTTATTAATTAAAAAATGCTTCGTTTTAGATAACAGTATTAATCTCATCATCGTTTGTTTGACTAGGACAATATGGTCACTATATCCATAGGCACAAAGAAACTACTAAAAAAGTGTATAAAAATTGAATTTAATAACAACAATATTAGAGTGTCTACCAATTTTTATGTTACAGTTAGTTCGGTTAAATATAGTAAAATATTATATGTTTGTATTTATTCGAAAAATATTAAAGTAAGAATTTTATGAAATTTATATTATTAATAATTTTATATAAAAAACCAATTTTATCAATTGAATTATGAAATTATAATTGTATATTATCATAACTATTTATGTTAGACTTTATTAAAACTTGTCAATATTAAAAAGTTATCAAATAATTTATATTTTAATAAATTTTAAAAGTATATATTACATTAATTTTGACTTATAAATGAAACAGTAATGATTTTAAATTCATATAAAATTTTGTCTATATAACTTATGTAAAATTAAATTTTCAATATAAATTTTGAAAAATGTAATCCAATAAAAATATATTAATACTATAATATATTTATCAAAAGTTATATATATATATATATATATATATATATATATATATATATTTTTTTTTTTTAAAAATTTATATATATATATATATATATATATATATATATATATATATTATTTTTTAAACTATTCATAAAAATGTTAAATATATTTATATTAAATTGATAATATAATTATTTTTTTACATCACTATGAACTTTATAGATCATAGATCATCTAAGTTAAGATAATACCTCAAGGATTAACCATCATAGATCATAACATAAAACATATTATTAAAAGAAAAAATAAAAAAAAAATACAAAGATTAAGTATTGAAATTTAGTATTATGTTTTTATTTCTTCAACTAATAAAAAATATATAAATTAAAAATTAAATAATAATGATTACTTATATTTAAGTATTGATTTTAATAATTGTGAATAATATTATTAAAAAATGAGTTATTTGTAAATTTCTAATTAATATGAGATTCAACAAATTCCTACACACTTAAAAATAATATCACTTCACTTATATATATATATATATATATATATATATATAAATATATCTTCACTTATATATATATATATATATATATATATATATATATACTCATTTTGTCATATATATAATTGATATATAAAATCTTCAGCCCATCTTCTTACGTTTAGGAATAAACATTTCAACGTATTAGATATAAACGATATATGTAGAATATTACAATAGTATTACATATATTACTATACTAACGTTACTATATATATTATGACTCAGTGATAGTCCACGATTGGTTTTCAAAGATATATATGTATAATTTTTTATAATTATGTAATTTTTTAACTATAGTTTATGTATGAAAGACATTATATAGTTAACTAAATGTTCATGTTAAAATTTTAAATTAGTTAAGCACATAATAGTAATAATTAATTTACTTTTAGATCAATTCCATTTATAAAAAAGTATTGTTTTACATATAAACTAAAACGAATAAATAAATTGACCTTGTAATATGATTGAAAATATTCATGAGGCATTCTATCCAAATAGAAAGTATTGATTCCAATCAGATATTTTCTTTCCAAAAATACATTATGGGAAACAAATAGATGGTGGGAGAGGAAAACGAAATTAGCATAAAACAAAAATACACTTTGTTTTATTCTGAAACACATAGCAACCCCGTTACTATATATATTTTGAAATTATTTTTATTATTCAATTAAAAACTTTATTCAAAATTAAAATTTAAGTTTTATTTCTTTTAAATTTTGAGAATATCTTATCATTATTTCTTCATGACGTCTCAACCATTTACAGTTATATTTTAAATTTTTTTTATTATTTAACTGAAAATTCAATTCAAAATAATCTGTTTAGTCATAATTAATTATTTAAACGTTATAACTAAAAAAATTATTTAAAGTTTCAATTGTAAGTAATTGTTTAAGCATCATCATAATGATTTGCTGAATTTAAGATTGCCTTTTCTTTTAAATAATAAAATAGAAAATGTTTTCTTTTAATAGAAGTATTTTTCATAAAAAAATAATTACAAAAAATATAATTATTTATGTATTATTTAAATTAACTCTTCTGTCATATCTTGAAAAAACTGAAATTTTTAATAAAAAGAAATAATTTATGTTGAATAAACTGAAACTTTTAATAAAAGTAAATAATTTATGTATTGATGTAGTAAATAATTATTTATAACTGGAAATTTTATATAATTATTTTTGGTTATAAATTTTAAATAAATTATTTATGAATGAAACTCCCATTTTGAATTAAGTTTTCTTTTAAATAATAAAAAAATTCAAAAATACGTATACATTAAATGTGAGAGTGGTGAGTTTTAAATTTTATTTTCTATTTTAATTAGTTACTAGATTTTGATTGATTGTAGATGGGTCTTTATACAAGATTTACTCAATGCTTTTCTCCATTTCCAGTTCTACATTTTTCCTTAGTTCATAAATATAGTTTTTAACATTAAGTTAAAATTAATATAATAAAATTTATAATTATCATAATATAATGATTATAAATCACATTAAATTATTACTATTTGTTTAAAAATTGAATTGATTAATTATATTAATAATGAGACCAGATCGAATAAACTAAATAAATAATATAAACAAAAATGTAACTAAACCTTAATAAAATGTCATTATTGCAAAAAATAGAAACATCTTTAAATGAATTAATAAATTAATCATTTCTCGTTTAATATAACATTTATAATTTTTTTATTTTATCTTTTTTTCATTTATAGTCTATGATAATTAAGTATATCCTAATTATTTTGTGTCTACATTACTGATGAATATGTAACTTAATTAAAAGTTATGAGGAAAATAAAATAAAATATAATTTCAAATTCACAATAAATACATCAACTATCTCTAGTTAAATGATTGTACTTTGGTACTACCTTGCAACCCACCAAACATTCTTTAAAATGAACAGACATGGGTCCATAAGTGCTACGTCCATATATGCAATATTCATAAAAAAAAAAACTCTAGCCATGATGTTCTATATTAATAAACTCTCTTATGTATCATTATTTCTAAGTAATTTTTCTAGATTTTATTTCAATAATAAGGTATCATATAGGGGTAGTAAAATATGTTGACTTATGTATTTAGAAGGAAATTTTACACTTAAAAAAACTAATTTTTAGTGATATAAATTTAAATGATTACAAATTATAAACATATCATTATTAATATATTGTGACACAAGAATTAAATTATGTTGTTATTACTATACTTGTGAGAATAATTTTAGATATTACTAAAATTAAGTTTTATTGTGACAAATAAAATTATCACTAATAATTCTATGTAATAATAATAATAATAAAATATTGCAAATATATAAGACAATTGTGATAATAATAAAATATCATAAATATATAAAAAAAATAATGATAAATTAGTTATTTTTATTATTAATTTATTCTAATTGATAGTATTTCATTATCAAAATTTGTATGATAATTTGTTTAGGGTTCACTAATTATTAATATTTTATCATTGTTATTAGAAATTATGATAGTTTGTAATAAATATCATATCATAGACATATTATATTTAAAATTTTAAAATACATATTAATTAAAATAAATAAACATAAAATATAAATATAAAATATTCATTATATTTAAAAATACAATAAATAAAATATACAACAAGAACTTGAAACATAAATATATTAAATCAAACTTAATTCTAATTTTTTTTTTTGACGACAAAAAGTAAAATGAATTAACTAGAACATTTCAGTGATATTTCAACCCTTATATACAAAGAACAAATACAAGTTCACCATTGAAGGAAACAACAACCACATACTCCTACTCTTAAGAACAATAAAAATGTCACTAATGAAACAACTATACAGTCTTGAGTTGTGACAATAGTGTCCTAATTCATGGTTTAGTTGTTAATATTCGCTAGTTGTTGTTAATATTCGCACCTGACTCCAAACAACAACTTTTACCACGATTACCTTGGTCAAATGGTTGGATGGTCCATATTATTTTTAAGGATTTTGATCCTGAAAATTAAATAAAATAAATCACTAATATGGATTAAAAAAATTAATAATATTTTACAAATGTAAAGATATAGAAATATCAATAAAAAATTTAAATAATAATACAACTTACTTTGTTTGATGGAATATTTGAAGTGCTAAAGGATAGTAGTGATTTGATGTCTAATCTCTCTTTCAATATCTTACTTCATTTGATCATGTTGAGTTTTCATAACAAGTTGGTGATTTTCGATTAATCGACATTGAGATTGCAATTCACTTTGAGGTTCAATGTTAGTCTCTTCTTGCTTTTGAATAATGTTAGTCAAATTTTGCTCTTCTAACTCTAAATCATTTGCTCTCTTTTGTGCATCCTCCATTTGACTTTGAATAAGTTGTCTCTCTACATTTCTTTTCGTCATTGACACACTTCCTATACCTTGTGAGTGATTTGGTTTTGTTCCCAATAAAAATTCAAAATGTTTTACCAATGGGACAGGTGCTTTTGAAATTTCTTTCTTGATACACTTCACCCACATTTTTCAAACTGTCCTATACAATATTAACACAAAATAATGACGCATAACATATGAAAAAACTTTAAAAATAACTTTTGATATCTCTATATATATTTCCACATGTCACCTTATTTACACATTTCAACATCATAATCCAAATTTTTACACTCAAATTGTAAAACTTTAGAGATAAAAAATATAACTTTTAAATCTATTAAAATAGAAGTGAAAGTAATTTTTTACTTACCATAATTTGTTTTCCATCGGGAACACACCAAGTTCTATCAAATCTCATTCGTATGGCCATCCATACTTCCACGCATTTGGCCATTCATCGCCTTTTAATTCCTCTTTCTATTGAAAATAAATAAAATAAGATAATATGACGTTAGATTAAATAAAAAGAACAAAAACAAACAAACTTGTATATGTGAAACATAAAAAAAATCATATAAAGCCTATATAAAATTTGCAAAAAAATTGTACACACGAAACATAAAAGAAACATTATCATTTCAAATGCTTTTTAGACAATTGATTTTGTGCTAATAACTGACTTAATTTATTGTTTACTCCGGCTAACTTTATTTTTCAAACTCCTTTCCTATAAATGTAGAAATAATTAATATTATAATATAAAAATATGTAAAAAATAAAATTAAAATTTAAGATATAAATATATAAAGAATGTAACTTACCTTAAATTTTGAATCGTTTCATTTATTATTTATTAACCAATTCCAATATTCAGGACATACATCATTTGGTCTACCTTTGTTTTGGATGTATGTTTGATGTAAATGATGATGTCTTTTTCTATATTGGTTTTGTAACTGTTTCATTGCATGTTTTCTATCCTTTTCCATGAAATATGATGCATCATAAAGTCATGAAGTTAAAAAAAATACCAAATAGAAAATTGTTAAAATATATTTAATATATAAATCAAATTAATTAAGTGCACAAATTATACTAACCATTGTATGTTTCCACTTATATTTATATCATTTTCAGATATCTCTTTTCAAGTCTTAACTTGTAAAGGAGCTTTTTGTCGTATACACACAATTGAGTCGTAAGCTAAAATACTCGGTAATGTCTACATGTAAGCCAATCCACACAAACCAAACTATTCCATTTACAAACACAGGCAAGATTCAACATACCCAACAAAGCCTTATGAAAGAATTAGTTTACATATATGAGGAGAAACTGTAAGATATGTTTTGGCCAAGTTCAAGAGGGGGTGAATTGAACACTTAATTTTTTTTTTTTGCAAAAGTACTTTTTTTAATGCGAGGAATGAAAAACCTTTAAAGAAACTATTCAATAATGATATGAAAAGCAATCAACAAAGATTCAAGAATAGTTCCAGTACAATATCAGTCAATCAGAAATAATAAATTGAAAATAGAAAGCAGTTCTTGAAAAACACAGTGTACAGTAAAACCAGTTCTTGAAGATTAATTCAAGAAATCAAAGAATTAGATCAAATCCAAGTTTGTAATGAATTACTGATTAAAGAACCTTTTATCAAACAATACAAACTATGTTTAATGTATAAAAACTGTTTTTAACCAATAATTGTGAAAAGTCATCTTTTATGGAAAAACTGACTGATGAACAGTAAACTTGGTGAATTAGAAAATAATTCAGTTCCAGAATTAAAACGAGAAAAATGTATTCAAGTGAGATATATGTTTTCAAAAATACTTAGACTATTATCAGAATATCAAGCAAACAATTCAGTTCACAAGTTTTAATAGATTCTGAAAAATCAAGAAAGTCAACAAGATATATCAAGAAGTACCAAGAGAATGCAAGAGAGAACAAGAACATACACAGTTTATCTTGGTTCACCATTCCTTAAGGGCTACGTCCAGTCCCTTACTCCATAGTAAGGATTTCCACTAAACAAGATCAAACCGATCAGTTTACAAGAAAATCACACTCTTGCAACCCGCAAGAATACACTACACCCTGCAGCAAACAATCCGCTGAACTCTACAAAAGATCAAGAACTATACAGGCTCCACTGTATAAACCAGAAAACACCTTGCTGAACCCCTCAAGAAGTTACAAACTGTACAAAACCCCCTGTACACATAAAATTACCACACCAGGTAACTCACAACAGAAAAGAATCCAATACAATGAAAGATATGTGTCGCACACAGCAATACAAGCACTTCTATACACAACAGATTACAAAAGTAATGAAGAAAAGGTATAAAAGGCTTAGTCTGATGATCAGATCAGTGATGAAACAATCGCTGTCAATTCAAAGCTCAAGCAATATTCAGAAAATAGTTCTTGAGGAAAGAGTTTGAATGATCTTGATCACTAGACAAGAATGTCGCTTTTCTCTCTTGAAAACTTAGAGCTCTTGATTAGAAAATGTTTAGAATGATTTCTCTCTCTTGTTGTTATGTTTCAAAATGCGCGCCAACTATTTATTGACAACTGTCTTAAAAATTCAGTCGATTGTTTTGTCAAACAATCGATTGTTTTGATCAAGTTAGTTAAAACAGTTATTCAAAACGCAAGGTCTGATTTTAATGATTTCTCAAATCATTTGTTAAATCAGAAAACACTTATGGAGCTTATCCTTTATTAAGATTGCATGCATCACTGATTTGAACTCAAACTTGACACACAACACACAATCCTAAGTTCTAGACGGAGCTCTTCCAATCTTCATGCAAACTCCATGCAGTCCCCATATGATCACAAGGTCTTGAACTTCATCACATGGTTGGCTTCATCAAATCTTCATAGCAACTCACTAGTGCTAACAATCTCCCCCAATTTGATGAAGACAAATAAAGGTGTGTTGAGTTGAAATACAAGTTTGTTCTTCTTTAAAACAGTTTACTGACTTTCACAAAGCTCCCCTATAATTTGATATCCTATTAATCATATTTCACAAAACATAGTGAAGTAAACAATAACACAAAGGATAACAAAGTTCATTGATAATAAGCACGAGTACATATGATATTCATTAATCAGTACAAATCGTGCATCATTATTGATACAACCATAACAGATTGAAATTTGGACTGTGGCTGGGTAAACTAGCATATTAGAGTAGTAACAACAGCAACAGAAAACATCAAACAACATCAAACAGCAGAAACAGTAGACAACAGTAAAAGCAACCTAATAACATCAACCTAAAACTCTTAGACCAAAGGACACCATAACAACATCAACCTAAAACTCTTAGACCGAAGGACACCACAACAACACCTTCCTATTTCTCCCCCATTGACTTCATCAAATGGAAGAGAAGACACCACTAGATATGCAAAAGATGCTTTATTTGTCTGGTGGAAAGAACAAAGTCCCCATCTTGGACTGAATATCCTCAACTTGAGTCTTAATGAACTGGAAGTGTGTCTCACAATACTAGTGGTGGCTCCGATTCTGGTTTTCCATGTTATTCAGTTGATTTATCATCAATTGCTCAAACCTGGAATATGATTCTTGTGCAGGAGCAGTAGGTGTTCCACACTCAGTACCAGCTTGTTCATCATTCATGTTATTGTCCTCATCTTCATCTTTAGTGTTATCATCATCAGTTGACTCTTCTTCATCATCATCATCATCTTGAGCAGTAGATTCCTCATCAGCCTTGCAGATCCACTTTTTATTCTTCATTTTCTTTAAACCGATCTTTGTAAAATTGACTGCTGAAATCTGGTTCAAAACCGTAACCTCTTTAACAACTTCGCCTTCCACATCAATCTCAAAATATTCAATGAAATTTGACAGTAGTATCACATATCATCTTTTAGTTTAGATTTTATTGCTCATTTGGATTTATTGTTTTTTTTTCTTGTTATCAAAAAAATGTCGAAATAATTTACATTTTTATGATTGTCTTTATTCCTTTAAAAAAATATAAAAACATTTTTAATAATAAGGAAAATGAAGTTTACTCCTTGTACACTGCTCACGCCTCCTATTTTCACATTTGCACTTATTGGACCCCAAGTCAATTTTGTTGTCTACACCCTTATAGCCTCCTCACGCCACCTTTAGCATCTTAGCCCAGCCCTCTTCTCTTCTCATTGTTCTTTGGGCCAATCCTCTTCTTTCACACCCTTTAATTGATGTAAGCACCTCTAAATCATTTCCTGATCTCTCGTACATTGCTCCACCACCCTCACTTTGAAAAAGCTGGTATGTCTCCTGCAACCAGCATAACCGCACCATGCAAAAGTGTTTTTTGTTACCTCTGCAGCAGAAAACGGTTTTGATTGTGGCAATATTTCTTTTCGGCATTATTTGCACTCAGTGTCGTCTCCTTCTTAGTATACATGATACCTTTTTAAAAGGGGGGACGAAGTCATTTTATGGGAATTTTTGTGGATGGGGAGGAAAAAACAGTAAACAAGAAAATAGCCAATTTTGGGTTGACAAAGGAAGGAATAGTGCCAATTCTAAGTTGTCATTTCCAGACGAAGGAAACATTGCAGTGCTTCGAGGTAGATAACGCTTGATCCTTCATATAATGTTTCTGGTTATATGTTTCTAAAAATGTGGTTATTGTGATTGTATTGATCTGTTTGGATGTTTGATCTGTGCTTGATCTTTTTGTTCTTCACCTGTAAATAAGTAATAAACATCTAATCAAAATTTTGAAGAAACTCAAGTCGAATATGTAAAAAGTGAAGAGAAATAAACCTGGTTTCTATCATTTCTCATCGTGTGAGTGTTTCATTAGCGCCACATGTTAACTTTTGCCCTTGTCATGAGCGCTATCCAGCATCGTGTGTCAAATTTCACCGCCAAATACTCTGTTTCAATTCTTCATATCCACCAAGCCAAAAACCAGTAGCCAAGAGTCATTTAATATGCAACCAATGGCCAAATTTAGAGAATAAACCCAAAACAGAACTCAAAATCAAACCTAGCCCTCACGAAGACGCCTTTCTCATCATCTGTATTCTATCTTTATGCCTCTGCCACCGCCAGAGCTAGCCACGGCCGCCACCACTCATCACCATTGCTCCTAAACCCCACTCTTATGGTGCTACCACTAGCTTAGCGTCTCAACGATGCCCATGAACTCTCCCGTTGTCACCCCCCAAAGCCACCGTTAACCTCCTCATGCCACCGCTCCTCCCTCCGCAGCCACAGCCGCCACATGCCCTCAAAACCACCATCAAATAACGCTTCACCCTCATCAAACCTCACTTCAAACATCACCGAAACAAAGCCCCGCCCTAGTGCCACCATACTTCACCGTCAAGGGTGGCGTCTTCCTCGCCTCCAAGCTATTTCCCCACCGTTTTTAGAACCATCACCGCTGATAGAGATATGTAGGAACAAGGTCAAACCTTGTTGTCCCCCAAAAAAAAACTAAAAAAGAGATATTTTGTTTGTTTTATCTTAATCTTTGTCTCTTTCTTGGGGAAATAAATGTTTTGAAAAATCACACTCGGTTTATTTATTTAAGTACCGCCTTTGGACGGACGTTGTGGGGGTGTTAATACCTTCTCCACATGTAACCGACTCCCGGATCTATATCCGTATTTGCAAACTAGCCTTATCCTCGTTTTTTTAGTTTTTCTATAGTTTTTCATAAAAATTATGGTGGCGACTCCATTGTTTAAAAAATTATTTTTATTCTTTATTCGAATCGCCGAACTCGTAGCAATCCCGGTTGCGACAAACTTGTTTGGGATGAACACAACAACCTAAATCAAATAACTTATTCAAGTAAAGCACGAATCACACCATTGGTCATAAGTAGGTTTAGGTAATACATTACATTTTTAAGTATTAAGACACATCCAACTTCAATGTGACGACGACATTCAGGATGTTGGAGAACTTTTTTGTGCACACTTCCCTTGGCAGTTCCTGTCATGTTCTGCGTTGATTCAAAATAATAGTGTTTAAATGTCTTCCATTCAGTGTTATGTAAAGACATAATTTCCCCACATGATGTACCTTAACTGTTATTGACAGGTCTCCAAGACCATTTGGTTTAACCGCCTTCACAACACAAGCCAGTAAGGTTAATTGTGTACCACTAGAAGACAATATATTTTTAATGCTTGCCAATGTTGAAACATGGTCAACATTTTGTTCACTAAGCAATCCTGTATAAAATAAGATGAAATTGTTTTATGCAGACCTAAACATTTTACTAAGTGTGTTTACATGACATGAGGATGGTTGTATGGATGTACCATGAAATTCGATAAACTTTTGCATTCACTGCCATTCGTTGGTACTAAAATCACGATTATGACTTTCCTCGTAAATGCGGTTTAGGAACTCCTGTGTTGGTAGGGGTTGGGAGGAGATGTGATTAACTAAAATGGCATCAACGTTACCTGCTGGTCCTGGAATAACATTTGTTGTGGAGTTGTATCGACGAACATATGACTCAATGTCACTTGCATCAATGTCAAGCTACTCCCATGATTCCATTTCTTCCCTTTTAAGTCTAGAAACAAATTATAATAAAGCGAGAACGAAAAATAAAGATCTAGGTTGTGAAAGTGAAAATCAACAAGGACACACCCATGATATTTAAAGTGAAAACTGCAACAAGTGATGAGACATTTATCAGTCCATTTTTTGTTTTACAGATATGCCCTTAAAGTACCATACCATTTAACTTGACAAAGCGTTAACCGTTTGCCCTTGCGTGTGAAGAGTTTTCTGCATGGGTCATTGTCAATTTTTCCATATATTTAAGGCTCGCCGAATGTATACTTACCACCATCAATGCTAGTGGTTTTGGTTGGTTCCCACTGTCTTTCCCATAGACACATAAGGCGGGAAAGAGTTTGTCACCTTTTTTTCACCTCCTCACCATTCCAACTACTGCATTCATTGGAATACCAGGTTGGTGCATTTGGTCTTATTGCATTGCATTGGGTAGTTAATGGTAATAACTATGGAACAGTCGTTACATGGGTTGGTTGCTTCATATTGTACATGTAAATACATCCATTTATGTTACATTCTGACCTAAATCACCCATACATGATGTGCTTTAATGTCATTGTCATATTTTAAGTTTAGGGTTTCTGTTCATTAACATAGACTATGATGTCTTGTACTGGTAGTGATTAAATATTGTTGGGTTATTATAATGATTCAATCTTATTTTTAGGTTATTTGTTCATTAGATGTCGCAACCGGGATCACGACGAGACGATCACAAATTTATTTTAAAAATATTTAAATTGAAAATGGAGTCGCCACTATAGCTTTTTGTTGGGAAACTATAGAAAAACCAAAAAGTAAAATACCTACGAAACAGATTCAAGATTCGAGAGTCGGTTATGTGTGGGGAAGGTATTAGCACCCTACAACGCCCCTCCTAAGACGGTACCTTTAATTAAAAAATAGAAATAAGTGTGATTTTACAAAATGTTATTTTTCCTAAAAAAATAATAATTATAGCAACTAAAAAAATAAAAAAATATATATATTTACAAAAATGCAAACAAAGAATGAACAATAAACAAAAATAATAATAACAGACAAAATTTTTAGTCTTTATTTTTTTGAGTCCGACAAGGATTGACCTTGGTCCTACGTATTTTCAGTGATCACATAGTTCTAATATCTGACAATCGATTAATGTTTGATATTTGAAATAAAAAAAAGATATTTTTGTTATTTTTTTTTGAAATTTTATATTTTTTTTCTTATGTTTTATTAAAACTGTTTATGCATTTATTTTTTCAAAAATTAAATACCTTTATTATTTTCGAAAGTGTTTGGTTTTTTTTATTATCTTCTTGAAACTGTTTTGAATCTATTTTTGTTTTTATTTTTGAAAGTTTATGTTTGTTTTATTAAGTTAGGAAAATGTTTATATTTTTTTAATTCTTATTAAACTATTTTTATTATTATTTTTAAGAAATGTTTTATTTTATGTATATATTTTTTAGAAATCTTACATCTTGTTTTTGTAGAAATGTTTATTTTTAATAAGAAATCAATAAAGAATATAAAATGATTAAAAGACAATAAAAAAATATAAAAAAATAATGGGTTAAGAAAAGTGTGCCCCGCAACACTTTTTCTATGCATGCTTTACCTCTTTTCCAATACATGCCTAAACCACACTTAACCCCCTTTTCTTATTACTTTAGAATATTTGTAAGTCACAATTTATCACTTTACCTTTTCATTTAATGCCACGCTCTCGAATTTTCACATCCATCATTAAAAAAAACCCTAACATTGTTTAAATTTGAAGAAAATCACCCATGCATCATTGTAATGAATACTCAATCGGCGAAGACACCCACCGTCCAGAGCAGTTCACTCGTGGTGCTACGAAGGTTAGATTCCTTCCCAGTTTCTTTAATCATTTTCACCGATTCTATTTGTTCCTCACCACCCTTAAAGTTTTGATTTTTTTTATTCCAAATCTGTATTTTACTTCTTTCATGAGCTTGTCTGATTCATTGCTTATAAATCAAATCGAAGCATCTAATAATGGCTTCTCTAGAGACACTAAGGTAGAACTGATGCGTTTGGGGCAAGGAGTAAAAGAGGACTTCCAAAGGTTTGATTTATTTTATATTTCTCTTTTCTGTTTGATTTATTTTCAGTGTTTTCTGATTCTGGCTTTGGATCCTTTGATTTTTGGCTTAACTGTTTCGGGGTATTTTATTTACGGGTTGGTTCTGTTTTCTAAGGATTCGTAAGTTTGTTGAACATTAGACGGTCCAAAGTCCCTTTAGAGGATCAAATCATTTGATAAAGTTTTGATGATAACAAAACTCAAGTATATATTTATATTTGATGACTTATATACATTGCGCAGTTAACATTATTATTATTATTATTAAAGCAGGAGACACATGGTCCATAAAGAGATAAGTTTTCTTACTATTTAATTTTATGTTTTATTGATTTGATTTAAATTGATTTTATAGCATTATGTGCTTTAAAGTTCATATTTGTTTATAATGGAAATTATTCAAATTATTATGAAATATTTAAATGTGATTAATTGATCATATTGTGCTTTAATGTTCAGATTTACTCATAATGGAAATTATTCAAATTATTGATGAGTATCTCAAATATAATTTCTCTATGTTATTTTAAATTATTTCTGATAAAGAATTAATCAAGTTTAATGTAGTTTAAAATATTAGAGAAATATTTCCAGTTTGAGCTCCATACATCAAAAAGTCAAGATTGCTCTGTTCAAGCATCCCAACGGCTAGTTTCTAAAAAGCTACATATAGAGGAGCAATTTCAAGTTGAAGAAAACAACAAGAAGCAAGAAGAGAAATATATCATATAATACATTGATGAAAATATACTGAGTCTTTATTGTCAATATGCTATAGAGAGCATGTAAAGTTTTGGGTTGTGTGAAACCATTGTGTAATTCTTCACCATTGTGAAGTAAACCCTTGTGAGCTTTCATTGTTCTCTCTTTTGAGAGTGTTTATTTCATTCTTGAGTGGTCTTGATCTCAGGGGGAGATTGGGACTGGTATAACTTGGAGAGGTTTGTGTACTCGTGATAACCTGGAGAGGTTTGTGTACTCGTTGTAACTATTTGCTAAATAGTGGAACCTCTTAAACAGTTTGTTTAAGGGAGAACTGGACGTAGCCTAAGAGATTAGGGTGAACCAGTATAAAACTGCTTTATCTGTGCTTATATATTTTTGCCTTGGTTAATGGTTTCTATTTATAGCGAATTGAGTTCAGGCTCCATACAACCCCCCTTCTGGAGCCAACTGTTCCTACAGTTGGTATCAGAGCTAACCTCAGGGGTTAGTTCTTCACAGGACTTGAGGCACGATCCTACTGGAACTCAATGGAAAGAGACGGACTACATGTGAGTCGACCACCCTTGTTTAAAGGCCAAAATTATGAGCTTTGGAAGATGAGGATGATTGGCTTCATCCAATATAACGGTATGGAGTTAGTTAATATTATTAAAAATGGCATACCTACATTGATTGATAAATCAGGAGAATTGCTTCCTTTTGAATCTATGACTGTGGAGGAGAAACGTGTTTGTCAAAATAATGCTAAAGCTAGGCATATTATAATGTGTGCTTTATCCGAGGAAGAAATGTCAAAGGTGCATGCCATGGTCAGCGCTAAAGAGATGTGGGATACACTTGCTCTCACATATGAAGGTTCAAAAGAGGTAAAAAGAAATAAATTGACTATGCTTAAACGTCAATATGAAATGTTTGCTATTGAAGATCAGGAATCTATACAATCTATGGTTTCTCGTTTGCAAGTTATTCTAAACAGCCTAAGATCCTTAGGGTCAACTATTAGTCAATATGAAATCAATGATAAAATTCTCAGAATTTTACCTGCTAAATAGAGAGCTCAAGAAATTGCTCTCAGAACCTCTAAAGATATTGAGGCCATGCCCCTGGAAGAATTGGTAGGTATTCTTACTATATATGAGCAGATCATACAAAATGATGCAGGTTCAACAAAAGGGAAGATTTTGGCTTTGAAATCATCTCAGAAAAATGTAAAGAAAAAGGTACCACTAAAAGCTTCTGAAGATATAGACAAGATGATACAGAGTCTGATGAGGAGATCTCCATCCTCACCAACAAGATCAAAAGGTTGTTGAGAAAGAAAGAGAGCAAGAGAAAGGAAAGAAGGTTCAGGACTAAAGATGGCAAGGAGCAAGATAAAAAGATAATTTGCTATGGCAGCAAGAAGCCAGGACACTTCAAATTAAAATGTCCTGATCAGGTTGAAGAAAAAGAGGAGAAAGAAAAGAAGAAGAGATTCTCCAAAAAGAAAAAGAGTTTTATCTCAACCTGGGAGGATTTGGATTCATCCAGTTCTGATTCTGGAGAGGAGACAAACATAGGTCTCATGACTGATGTGGCATATAACTCTATGTCAGAGGACTCAGATAATGAGGTAGATTTTACTGATATTGATAGTTTAAGTTTAGCTTATCAAGAAGCAATATCTAATAATGGTATGATTGCATCTGCATATAAAACCATGAAAAGAAAATATAAAAATGCTTGCAAAGAAATTGAATTAATGCAACAAGAGAAAGTTAGTCTAAATGATATTTCTCTCAAAAACACAGAGCTTCTCCAAGAAAAAGAAAGATTGTGTAATGAAAATAGGAACCTTAAAAGGGACCTTGCAGTTCAGAACACAAATCTCAAAAACTTGGAAAAAGAACTTGTGTTAATTAGAGAAAAATTAAGAAAAAGGCCTATTGAACAAATGAGACAAACGTTGATGATATTATTACTGAAAATATCACTCTTAGAAAAGTTTTATCTCATTCAAATACAAATGAAAAATCTCTAAACATGTTGATAAAAAGTTCTAAAAAGTCTCATGATAAGAAAGGAATAGGTTGTGATCAAAATAATGCATCATCTAGTTCTTTGATTGTACATCCTATCTCTGCAGGAACCTTCAAGAATACATCTTGGAGGAAAACTAATATGAAAGGACCCAAAACTATGTGGGTACTAAAAGAAAATTATTCCTCTTGCAGATATATTACATCCAAATAAGAAGACTCAAATATTGGAATTGGGAAAATGGATGCTCACTATTCATAAAGGCAAGAAAGTCTATATTCCCAGAATTGAGAGTCAAAAGATAAAGAGACAATAGACAAAGAATGAGATTCGTTGGAATTCGTCAAATAAGGAAGAGACGTTCACATTTTACTAGCAAAGGTTCATATGAGATTATACGGTTTATCCCGTCTACAAGATAAGTATTTCTTTTTGCTTGCATTTTTTACTCTAAATCTTTTACACATTAGATAGTCTAATTAAGTTTACATATATTTGATGATATGTGACTGTCTAAACAAGGTGTCATGTTTTTTGCATTGTTTTAAATTTGATTTACACTCAATTGATTTCTTCAAATTTGTTTTATTTATAAAGTAAAAAAGTGTGTGTTTTTAGCATATTGAAGTTAAACATCATTTTATAAGAGATCATGTTCAAAAGGGTACCATTGATTTGCAATTTGTCTCATTTGATGAACAATTAGCAAATATTTTTATAAAATCCTTGTTGAAGAACGTTTTAAATATTGAAGAGAACTTTGGGATATTGAATGATGGAAAATATCAATTGGCTTAAGCTCATTGCATCAAATATTTTCATTTGCATCTATATTTGTTACTTTTATTGCATAATTCTTTTAAATCATATTTTCTTGATGCATTTATAAAATTATATTTTAAAAATAATTATGTTTCAAAGTCTGGTGAAAATTTGTTTTCTTTTCTTAATTAATTCATGCTATGCATTTTCTAATTTTAAGAGTCTGAGCTGCAATTTCCCTTTACCAAATTTACACACCTAGAAAAATTCAATTGGTTTGCTTTTCTCACCCAAGTTCTATTGTTATTCAAACCAGAAATTCACATGAGATGGACTTCCAAAAATATGAAAGAATTTTGTTCCCTCACCTGTTAATGATTTAACCATACACAAATTTAAGTGAGATCATTCCAACAGTTGTTGAGATGAGTATGTTCAAGAACCATAGGATTTATGTGTTGAAGATCAAGGTTAGTGAGCTAGAGTTTGTAGTCATCCCTATTATCCAAAATTTTCTATCCCTAACACATAAACACTTAAAATCTTTATAAGCATCTCCCTACAGTAGTGATGATTTTTTTTAAAATCCTTTTTGTGATGACAAAGAGGGGGAGAAAGAGAAAGTATGGCAAATAATTAAGAGAAATGATTAAATCCGTTTTTGCAAATACTTTGAATACTCTTCGATTTGTTTTACAATCCTATATTAATGTAGTTGTGCATTTTGCATGTTTTTCATCAAATAAATTCTTCCGCTGTTTAATCTCTTGATATTATTGAAATTATTTGTTCTTAAGGCTTGTAGTTTTGTCATCATAAAAAAGGGGGAGATTGTTGAACATTAGACGGTCCAAAGTCCCGTTAGAGGATAAAATCATTTGATAAAGTTTTGATGATAACAAAACTCAAGTATATATTTATATTCGATGACTTATATACATTGCGCAGTTAACATTATTATTATTATTATTATTATTATTAAAACAGGAGACACGTGGTCCATAAAGAGATAAGTTTTCTTACTATTTAATTTTATGTTTTATTGATTTGATTTAAATTGATTTTATAGCATTATGTGCTTTAACGTTCATATTTGTTTATAATGGAAATTATTCAAATTATTATGAAATATTTAAATGTGATTAATTGATCATATTGTGCTTTAATGTTCAGATTTACTCATAATGGAAATTATTCAAATTATTGATGAGTATCTCAAATATAATTTCTCTATGTTATTTTAAATTATTTTTGATACAGAATTAATCAAGTTTAATGCAGTTTAAAATATTAGAGAAATATTTCCAGTTTGAGCTCCATACATCAAAAAGTCAAGATTGCTCTGTTCAAGCATCCCAACGACTAGTTTCTAAAAAGCTACATATAGAGGAGCAAGTTCAAGTTGAAGAAAACAACAAGAAGCAAGAAGAGAAATATATCATATAATACATTGAAGAAAATATACTGAGTCTTTATTGTCAATATGCTATAGAGAGCATATAAAGTTTTGGGTTGTGTGAAACCATTGTGTAATTCTTCACCATTGTGAAGTAAACCCTTGTGAGTTTTCATTGTTCTCTCTTTTGAGAGTGTTTATGTCATTCTTGAGTGGTCTTGATCTCAGGGGGAGATTGGGACTGGTATAACCTGGAGAGGTTTGTGTACTCGTGATAACCTGGAGAGGTTTGTGTACTCGTTGTAACCTGGAGATGTTTGTGTACTCGTTGTAACTATTTGCTAAATAGTGGAACCTCTTAAACAGTTTGTTTAAGGGAGAACTGGACGTAGCCGAAGAGATTAGGGTGAACCAGTATAAAACTGCTTTATCTGTGCTTATATATTTTGTCCTTGGTTGGTGGTTTCTATTTATAACGAATTGAGTTCAGGCTCCATTCAACCCCCCTTTCTGGAGCCAGCTGTTCCTACAAAGTTTTTTTTTTTTTTTTTGGTTTGTTTCGGGTAGTGGATGGCCACTTTTGGAGTGCCGTGTTTTGGGATTAAGTTTTTTTTGGGTTTGAAAAGGTTGTTTTGAGGATTGATACTGGTGGATTAGGTTCCCGATTTTTTGTTCTGATGAAAATCGATTAAACTTTGCATAGTATGGGTTTTATTATCTTGGTTTTGGCTATTGTTTCTGCTTTTGGGATTTCTATTCTATTTTGGTTTTGATTCTTGGATTTTGATTTTCAGGGTTTCTAATTTTTCTGAATAGTTCGATTTTGGTTGAGAAACTGGTTTTAATATTGTGTTTCTGTCTTGCCAAGACTCGGATTTGGGATTCGGGATGGTTTTGTTTGGAGGATTTTTAGGATTCACGAGGTTCGGAGGGTTTCTATGGGTTCTGGGGTTATAGGGATTTGAATTGGATTATATGATTTTCTAATTTTATGACGGGTTCAATTTGGGATTCTAAGATTTTGGTATTCTATAAAATGGGATTGAATTACGTTTTTTCAAACTCTGTTTGGGTTTTGAATTTGAGGCTTGGTTATGTGATATGGTGCTATGCGGTTTTATTTTGAAGGGATTTGGTTTTCTGAATAGAGGTTTTTTTTGTATTATTTTTTTGAACTTGGTTTTCTCTGAGTTGGTTCGAGAATTGTATTTGGATCTTGGTTTGTTGATTTTTGGGATGAATTTTCGGATTGTCTTTAAGCATGGTTGAGTGTTTGTTTTGTTGGTTTGGTGTTAGAAGGATTTCTAGAAAGGGATTCCTAACAAGGGTTGTTTTCTTTCCTGGTATTGCTGAGGAAGGGACTGTGGCAAAAGTAGCAGCCCTCTAAACCGAATGAGGATCAAGCAACAACCTCCCAAGTAATAATCACAATTTTACAGTTCTACAATATTCCATTTGTAGATAATAGATATTATAAAAATTGACTAACACACTTAAATTTTTGAGGATGCAGATCAAACAATCACAGTACATACACAATGAAGCAAATACACAACAACAAAGCCACTGGACTTACCCGTTGAAGACCTAGCCTATTTTGTTTTCTTTTTGTAATATGCTAACATAAACTTTCTTTCTGCATCTTAATCCCTTTAGTTCTTGCAAGATCACTGTTGTGTAGGTTATTTTTCTGTATTTTTCTCAACATTTTTCTCAATTTCTGTGTATTCTCTCGTGTAATTTCTGTATCTTCTCCCCTTGAAAATAAAATCAGTCTCTTCTTTATAATTTTTTCTGTTAATCCCTTCATCTCCCTTCATAACACTCTCAATCATGATTCTTAATTAAGAATCAATTATTCCAGCCTTGTTGTATTAACTCTTTTTTTTTTTTTTTAAGAAATTGCACCATGAAATAAAGTAGATAAACGTATGAAGAAGAGGAATAGGTGAATGTATGAGGGTTAAATGTCAAAATCATGACTGTTAAATGTGATAGGTGTGAGGAGGCAAAAAGTTGAAAAAGAATGTATTTGCAATTCTTAATCAAGAGTCTTTAATAATGAGAGATAAAATTTGTCAGGTACTAACTAAAAGAATTAAAATGGCACTAAAGTTACATAGGAATTAAAATGACATTAAAGCTAGATAGGAACATGAATGGAAAGTAAAGGTTTGTTAACGTTAGGGCTTGTGTGGCAAGTAAAATTCATAGAGGAGTGGAAGTAGAGGTAAATAATAATTATTTTTATTTTTGACAATTTGAATTGGACTTCAACAAATCTCTTTATTTATTTTTATCAAACTGGATCAGAATTATTTTTTTATAAATGAACTTCAATGTTCAATTGGGCTCACTTAATATTTTAAGACAGACCCAACACTTTTTGGTTGTTTTATCATTTTTTTTACAAATTTCATTTTATCTTATTTTTTTTTATTATTTAATCAAAATTTATTTATAAAGTCAAAGTTCTTTTTATTATTTATCCTAAATGGCAAACAAATTAAATAACATGTTAAAAATTTTTATTTTCTTATTTTTACTCTTTTATTTTTTATTTTTTCATTTTTTTCTTTTTTTATTTGCCAAAATATTTTTTATTTGCCCGGATGGAATTGGGTGTTGACAACGGTCCATCCTTACTTAAAAGATAAGGGGAAGAGATTATGAGAATGAAAGATAAGTAAGATAAAAACACTAATTTCGTTCGGTTTGAAAATAAAAGACAATAAAATAAATGTCGATAGACACTGAAACTGATCTTGTACTAAGACGAGAGTGTCATTGTTTTGAATTTAAAAGAAAAAGTACGAAAACATGTTTATTCTAACTTAGAAGAAGAAATACATCGGAGTACCGATGTGTATCATGCATCAGAATTTAAATATAGTAATGTCCATATCTTACCAAAAACAAGTCATTTATGGATTTTATCAGGAAAATCAGACAGGTCCGGTTCAGTCTCTTTTTCAACCC
>Ga0209489_103996_pt1 | contig 27843 bp, 11 predicted proteins | sample SiratrowhiteBW_FD_187527 | JGI IMG/M metagenome (GOLD analysis project Ga0209489, IMG submission 187527) | Root nodule microbial communities of legume samples collected from California, USA - Siratro white BW (SPAdes) (version 2) | ecosystem: Host-associated > Plants > Roots > Nodule | place... | reverse complement strand
ACTGTTATGTTTCAAAAATGCGCGCCACCTTTTTATAGACAACTGTCTTTTAAATTTCAGTCGATTGTCAAACAGTCGACTGTTTTTCTCAATCGGTTAAAACAGTTGCTTAAAATACAAAAATCTAATTTTTTGTGATTATTTCAAAAACATTTGTTTAAATCAGCTTTTTAAATTGTTGGAGCTTATTAATGATTAACAAATGCACATCATGCTAAGTTGAATCATACTTGCCTTAAGCACATTCCTAAGTTCTAGACCAAGCTTCAAATCTTCATGAATCTTCATACATTCCACATATGATTATAGGTCTTGAACTTCTTCACACATGGTTGACTTCATCAAATACAATTAGTTATCCACTGGTGCTAACACACTTGAATTATAATAATGCTTGAATCACTATAGCAAATAAAAAGCGTTATATCTTAATTATTATGTATAATTTAGTAGTAAAGGCTTCATCCAATAACTGGTATTAGATGCAATATAACAAATTCAATTCCTAATAAAATAATAGCTAAGAAAAAGATTGTTCTATAAATTGTGATAAGATAGACATTATTTCGCCACTTCTAAATGATTATATACTATCAATAGACATATATTATTTTGTCTCTCTATCAAGATGATAAATGATACTTCATTTAACACATATATTAAAATTTTTAATTTTATGTTTGTCACCGAAATAAAGTTCGGTTATATTTTATTAATGACCTTTTTACGTCTATTAAAGATTGTATAGTAAGTAGTTAAGGATTTGATAAGAAAATGTTTAATATTTATAATATAACGTTACAAGAACTTTTGGAATTAGCGACTATAAATATTCATTGATAAAATATTATTACTAATGGATAAATTAACTGTCAAATTATTTGTTGATAAAATAAGTTAATAAATCTATATATTTCATCATCATTATTGATATTATTATATTATTATGTGATGTGAAAAAAAAAAACAAAATCTTCTTTTCTAACAGTAATGTTTATAGAGTAAGAATATATTTAAGTTATTTTTAATTACAAAAATTATTTTCATAGTTCTTTTAACTATTGAAAATCAGTTCATCTTTAAAAAAAATATGGTAAAATAATTACTAAACTTAAGTCAAAGATTTTTTTTAGTAGAAAGATATGTTCAAAGTTTAAGGTCAGTCTCCATGTACAAATTGTTATGCCCGTTCCATTTTCACATATTGCAAAATATTCCCTTTTAATTAAATTTGTAATTTTCTATCTGGCGTAAATGAATCCGAACTTCAAAAAAATATTTTGCATAACTTTTAAAAATTATGACATTTTTTGGAATTCATAAATAGTAATAAAGAAGAAATGTGTGAATTAATCTATCTTTCTTTCGAGTTCAATCCACTTATTTAAATTAAATATTTTTCACTTATCTTTATTGCATCACTTATTTGTGTAATATATTTTACTTTTCTTTTTGTAACTCTTTTGATTATAATTTTCATGAAAGTTATGGTGAGAACCGAGTGAGAATGTGTCATAAGAACGACATAATTAAAATTGAAAATGGTGGGTGACGTTAAGTCCTCTACGATCAGTACTTCTCTGCATGTGCATGATGTGGTTCCATAGTTTGGTTCTACCAGCACATGCGAATTGGCGTGTAGCAATAATGTTTCCACAGCAGTTGAATTCAGCAGAACATTGGTCTCAAACCTTAAACATGCTTAGTAAAAAAATATCGTACTAAATCTTACAGTTTTCATAAGTGTTGAGTTGAATTGGAAGCATGTCTTGTTCATTCAATGTCTGTGTCAGCTCCTACGTGAACACCACAAAAGCTATGATTCCACGAGCAAAAAGGATAATGATTGTAATTAGTATGCTACATATGTTGAAATGATTCTTGCATGTGTTAACTAGGCTGTGTACGGTATACTTTTGTACCAACTCTATCTTTTTTTGTGTGTTGTATTGTAACTGAGCAACTGTTGTTTTTGCAAAAGACAGTTGAGGGGTCCCTGTCCTAAACCACTTTTGTTTGCTTACTCCAGTGACTTCTTTTGGTGTTCTGATTCTTCTCTTGCTTCTCTCAGTTAGCTCCACCTTCTTCTCTCTTAATCCTATTGCTATATTTTACCAACTTTGCTGTTGCCAATGAAAAGATCAGCTTCAAAAGGTGCAGCAGCTAGTGATGGGGCTAAGGGAAGCATAGATTGGGAGCTCAGACCTGGTGGCATGCTTGTTCAGAAGAGACAACCCCTTGAGTCCTCTTCTAGTCCCATGATCAAAATCAAGGTCTCTCATGGTTCTTATCACCATGAGCTCACTGTTCCTGCACAATCCACTTTTGGTAAGCATAGGAAATAGGATTACTTGCATTTGGGGGGAGTTATTTCCTATTTTCCTAGTTTGGACACCTTGGATTCCTTCTATCAAAAGGGTAACTTTTATTACAATTTATATCTCATGAGAAGTACCAAGTGGGAAATTTCTCTTGTGATCGATTAGAAGATGTTGGAATTAGTACTTCGGGTGTTATCATTCTTGTAGAGAAATTGAAATTGCTACTGATTGGTCATGAGAAAATTAATTCATCAATACCCTTCTTCCCTTTTATGTTTCATCTTTATTTGACATTGACCTTGCTAAAAGCATACTTTTTGGCCAGCTTAATTATCATATTCTTGTTGCACTGTTTATCGTTTGGTTGAAAAAAGCTGTTAGAATTTGATGAGTAAGTGTTCTGATTTGGCTGAATGGAAGGGCATCTAAAAGGGGTGCTAACAACCGAGACTGGTCTTGAGCCTAAGGAGCAAAGGTTACTATTTAGAGGGAAAGAGAAGGAGGATGAGGAATGGTTGCATATGGTGGGGGTGAAAGACATGTCTAAGGTTATATTGCTTGAGGATCCAGCCAGCAAAGAGAGGAAGCTTAAGGAGATGCAGAAGAGTGAAGATATTTTAGAGGCATGTGCAGCCATCTCCAGTGTCAGAACAGAAGTTGACAAGCTACATAAGAAGGTGCTAGCTATTCCTTGTCATGGAAACTGAGAAACTTCACTGAAATTTTGAAAATAATGGTAGCAATATTTGATGGTTTAGGTGGTTGCTTTGGAGACAACTGTTTTTGGTGGCACAAAGGTTGAAGACAAAGAATTTTCAATCCTGACAGAATTGCTAATGCTTCAATTGCTTAAACTGGATTCCATTGCTGCTGATGGAGAAGCCAAAGTGCAGAGAAGAGTTGAGGTCAGTCATAACTAAGATATTTTATTTAGAAATTTATAATGATACTGAATTTTTTTATTCAATGTGGGACTAAAATCATATTTGGATATTTAATGACTTTGATACAAGAATGACACTTTCTTAGTTAATGCAGATTCCAATTTGATAGTGAAATGTGACTTAAGTGTTTATTTGGACACAGGTTCGTCGTGTACAGAGTTATGTGGACACAGTGGACAAGCTGAAGGCAAGAAATTGTGGGTTTGAATCAGGAGTTGGAAGCTTGAATTCAGCAACTCCATTTCCAGCATCTACTGTGATTACAGAAAACTGGGAGCACTTTGAATAAATGCAAATTCCTTTCACTGATTTTGTTTATTTGTATGAAACTTGGTGTGTGCAATGCCAAGATGTTTTCAGAAGTGAAGGGTTATGCCTGTACAAATTAATACCTGTACATGTTACTTCTCCATGTCAAATAAAGCATTTAATTTAACTTTTTATTCCCTTTAAATTGTGTTACTTATTTTACTTTGGATTTAAATTTTGTTTAAATTTTAAAATTCGATAAACTAGATTACCAAATAATATATCTTCGTATAGATAAATTAAATTTTAAGATTATTATAGTGTTAATTTAATTGTTTTCTAAAGTTTGAATTTTGAAATACCAAATAATAAATATACATTACTTTTGTTTTTATTTATTTTTTTTCTTCAATTTATTTTCATTTAATATATTAAATGTTAATTATTATGAATGCCCATTATTAACATCAAATTATTTCTATTTACAAATTTTACTTAAAGGCAAAAATAATCAGGTAAAATGTGTTTTATTTTATATCCTGTTAAATTTTTAATACATTAGATACGATCCCTAAAAAATTTTCTTGTCATTTTCCTTTTTTTTAAGTTTAAATATATTTTTAGTTAAGGATAGCATACGAAAAATATGTGGATGATGATTTTACTAAATTAATTTTATAATTAAAGTAATTTTATTAGACGTACAAAATTCTATGTTGAAATGGTCATTCATGTAAGTTTTCAATATAAAATTAATAAACATTTAAAGAATATATTTAAATTTTAGAAGATCTAAAAAGTATGTTTAGACGTACGAAAATAATATAATTTTTTTTAGAATACTTAGTATTTTAAGAATTTTACATGTGTTCAAAAATGTATTTATCCAATAATCAAGGGTGTTATTATTATTATTATTAACATCTTAACCTTAATATTAAAATAGACTAGTATTGTAAGCTATGCAATATACATCATAAACATTTTTAACATATAAATTATATCATAATTAAAATTTATTATGAAAACATTGCAATCGGTATTTTTTAATTTCAAGTTTTGATTTCAAACTAAAATCAATTAAATATTTAAAAAAGAAAACTCTAAAAAACTATTCCAACCTTATTGAAGTTAGACGTAAATTACGTCAGACAATACATAATCTAAATTAAATTTATAGATGTAAATAATCCTAAATATCTTACCTTGGTTATCTCTTTTATACTAATTTTTAACTTCGAGCATTGTCGCATCTCTTTTATTTCATTCAAAATCTTTTATTCCTTTCATCTTATTACAATTTTTTCGTCTTTTTCTTAGTCACTCCTCCTTCTTTTCTTTATGTTTTTCCATTTAGATTTTAAGATGTCAAACAAAATAAAAATATAAAAGCAAAATAGAATACACTCTATTTGTTAAAATGCTCGGTTAAAATTTAGATATAAGTTTTGATTAGATTTATTTTAATACACTAGTCTTCCATTTTGTTTAAAAATTAAATACAATTTTGTTTTATTTACATGTCTCAATTGGTGGTAGTTCACAGATGAATAAAAGAGCTATACTAATCAAGAACTAAATGCAAAACATACATTTATCATCTTAATTTTTCAACATCCAAATTGGTATAAAAGTGAATGTTAGATATTGTACTACCCTGAAATACATATAGGGAACCTCATCATCGCATAATTCATCAATGAATTAGGAAAATCTATTTTAGCTTGCCAAATTTTCTTGATAGATTTGTAGTGGTCAACAGCCATAGATGGTAATTGATCTATTCGTATTTGATTAAAGATACACATTATTTTTATCCAAAAATGTTTTGGTGTCTTAATTAATCATTGTTTGAGATAAGTACTAAATCGCCAACTTACCTACTTCATGTGACAACAATCCACCATTCCTTACAGAGACTACATAAATTAGCAAAACTATCCTAATCCAACAACGAAACATACCATGTTCTTCCCACTTATTCAAGGAAAATCTTCTTTCAAAGGTATATTTGGTAAAATACACGTGTATCTTCTTTGTGTTTGAAGAAGAGACAAATGCATTCATCTCACACAAGTTTTGTCATTAACATTTTTCACACAATTCCTTTTACATTCATGTAGTTTTTCCTTTTTACCCTCTCTCAATTTGACATATTATTAATGTAACACAAAATATATTCTGTCCATAAAAAAAGATAAAAAATGCTACAAGTTACCATGTGAGTTCTCTACTTTCTCTAATATATGAGAAGATGATGAAGTATGTGTTCCAGCAAAGATTTTTTGTGCTTTATGCAAATCTATGATTAATTTCATGCAAACAAATTAGTCATTGTTCCTTAGTCCTTGTTTTGCAGAGAGAGAAAAGAATAGAGGAATGGGAGAACTTAAGATTAGAGGCAACTTAGCAGAAGAAAAATTATGGCCAAAGATACCCACTTTAATTAAGCCTATTCCTCTGAGACCTCAAGCTACATCCTTTCAACCATGGCAAAAACCCTCCCATCCACTTCATAAGCTTCCCACCATTCCAGAAAATGATCACATTCTTACAGAGGAAAACTCTGCTAATGGAGATCACAACACTTCCAATGAAGCCCAAGCAAACATGGAGCAAGAAATGGAAAATGAGTTTAAGAGGTATGTATAAGTTGTTTTCACATGCATGCATAAAAATGATGAAATAGTTATGTATAATAATAAAAAAAAAAAAAAAAAAAAACTCATTAAACCTTTGCGATTTCAATACTCTTCATGGAAAAGTATTTTTCGTCTCTAGATTTAGTCTTAGTTCTTTGATTTTGTGTAGTTAATGAAGAAGATATGGAAACATATGTTTGTGGTTTTGTATGATTGTTTTTTTCTGGTGATTAGAATCGTCTCAAACCGACAAGCTGCACGAAGATCAAGATTGAAGAAAATTGCATACATTGAAGAGTTGGAAAACGCAGTGAAATCGTACAAGGTGATTAGAACCAATCAATTTTATATTTTTTTCCCTATTCATGCATATATGATATATGTATTTATTTGCTTAATTGTTGGAGATAAAATTATTTTACTTCCCTTAAAACGAATATTTCACCAAGCCAAAAGATCGCTAATGAAAAATTAGGACATTCAATTTTCATAATCTGTTTGTACTTTGTACTAAGTCATGTTCGTCAACGATATCCTAAAAACCCTTTTGAGAATAGAATTTGGAGAATATAAATTTTCAAGTAGTCTGTAAATATTTCTTTTGATTATAAAAGTGTCATTTTTACATACAAAGTAATAAAAAATTATATAATTTTGCTCTTTAAGAAAGTGGAAATAAAGTAGAATTTTTAACTAAAATTAAAACTTTGTACTATACTCATAGTAAAAGCTTAGTTTTTATATGTGGGGATGTTAAGAGTTTTTTGGTGTGCAGAGGAAGAAAGACGTTCTCCATGGACAAATTGCAGACCAACGAAAGAATCAGCTGTTGTTGGAAGTTGAGCATCATACACTGAAACTCCATATGGCTGCTCGTGAAAAGCAAAGAATTCTTCAAGAAGGTAATTGTCATAAACATATTAGAATTATAAATAGAAGCTAAAATTTGGTGTATATTACACAGATGTTTATTAACTAGACCAAGTTTAAGGTAGTAATTTTTGTGTTTGTAATAGCATTTGTAAAAGTGGAATTCTTTTTGTTTTCTTTTTCATAGCTGAGATTGAAAAGAACAGAGCAGAAGTGGATAGAATGTTGGAAGTGCAAAGGAGAATGCTTAATTTGACATCGCTGCAGCTTATGGCCAATTCCAACCTTAACCCTTCAGCCTTGGCATGATTGAATCGCAGAAACTGAGATTACCTCAAAAAGTCTTTTCTTAATTTGTTGTAGAAATTAAAACAGTTAATGTCTTAGAAATTTACCTTATGAATTAACGAGGATGGATTTTTGGCGTCCTTTGTTATTAAATTATTATTAGAGAGACACGATGGAAATGCAATGTTTTATTCTATCGTGGATACTGAGACGCTTAAACTCCAAGGGAAAATTTGTCGAGAAATTAGCCCAATAGAAGTCCATTTATTTTGGCCCAACAAAGTTTGCATAGCACATTTTGGCCCTATTGTCTTCTCTCTCCACAAAAACCAATTCTTATCATGATAATTTTTTTCTATTGTAGTACATGAAAATTATTTCTTTTGGATTATATGTTGGGATCATTGATAAAGAATGACATACATATGAATTGAAATGAAATAAAATAAAAATGTCATTCTATTATTTAATTATTTTATAACATGATGACATGGATCTATCAATTCAATAAGATGTTGCCAATTCATTCTTTATAGAAGATGATATGAATTTGTTATGTCCATGAATAACACAAGCAAAAATAAGAACAAAATTGCTAATGAAAGTAGAAATAGAAGTAGAATAGGAAAGGAAAAGAAAATATCCCTGTGAATAAATTTTGAGAAGAATAAGTATAATGAGGATTTATCCTTTAAAGAAGTTGTCTAAGATAAAAGTTTTTCATTCTCAAGACACTGAAAAATCAATTGTATTTCATTAATTCAAGTGGAAGTTTTACAATAAAGTTTGACTTTACTTATAATCATAGAATTTTAATAAAGATTCAATGTGAACACAAGAAAATAAATCATAAATGTAAACACAAAAATAATTATTACATATAATGTGAACACAAGTTTAATCATGATGATTAAACTAATTATTACACTTAATTTATCAATAATCTATTATTAACACAGAGTTAACTTTATAATACCCATAAAGAAAAGAGAGATATTGGTGTTGTTATTAATTGATTCAATAAAGTTTATTTTGAGTTGTAGCACAATAAACAAATTTGAAGTTATAAGTGTGTCTACTGCACTATTCAGTGAATAATGACTACTGCACAAGCTTATATTAATAGAGGTTGTGACCAAGTAATATGCTATAATCAACTAATACATTAATAAATTGTGTAATTAGTTATAGATTTATGTCAACTTAATTTTAAATCTTGTAATTTTTCAACTACACACGATCATTAAACTCAAAAAAAAAAAATATGTAAAAACAACATGGGCCAAATATTTTATTAACATAAGTAACATAGAAAACATACTAATATAAATTTTTGTATGATTATGTTTTTATAGAACTTTTTTGTTATTTTGAAGAATTTAAATTTATAAATTTAGTGGATTGATAAATTTGTTTACAATAGATAGATTCGTAAGTGACTCTACTAATATATCTGTTTGGGATGAAATATATTATTTGCAAGTTCAAATTTTATTTAAAATATGCTAAAATCTAAAAAAAAAAAAAAAAAACATTCACACTTTTAAGGGTGATTATAGGATTCCTCAGCATTCTTTACTTTTTATTTTATTTCTGTGACGATTACGAGTCTATTTATTATTATTAAATTCCTTTATGATGAAAATTTATATTGTAGTTAAAACATTATTTTACTATAATGGTTCATGCTATCGTTAAACTATTAAACTTATAACAATGATTACTATAATCCCATACATAGTTTAGAAATTTATCTTAATGGTTGTTAAAAGCTGGTTTTAAGTAGTACTAGTTTGAGTGATTTCCTTGGACAAGTATGTGTGGATGCATGGTGGGACATCACAACTTAGAGAAGAAGAACATGGTTGAGTGGTGTCACATGGTGATTGTTTCTACTCATTTTGCTATCCCGAGATGGCTTTAGCATATATTCACCATTGATTCCATTGTTTCTTTCACATCAACCATTCCACTTGTGTTGATCTGAACAAATTATTCTTTTGTGTACACATCTAATTATTGACCCAATTATACATCCTTCACGATGGTTCAAAACTATAAACAAATTTGCAAAAAGGAATTGGTAGATCTAATAGGTTTCTGGGTCCCCAATAATTAGCTCCATGAATGTTCAGATTTTATTTGTTTTTATCACTTTATTTGGATATGGTCATGCATGACCAGGCACATGCACGTGTTGGTGGAGACTTTGTGGATTCTTTAAATGCATACCTTTTCCACCTATTTATTCTTGTATTTTTTATTCAGCTTAAATGGACCATTTTGCTTTACATCAAAATACAAAATAATGGTTTCTGAGTTTATCTTCAATAAAATCAAGCAATGTTTTACTGATTAATGGAGTTTATTTTAGAATAACAAAAGTTTAGTGAGGTGATATCAGTATTATTATAAAGGGACAAGTTCGAAAGTGGCAGAATAGTTTTAATATTTTTTAACAAAAGTCAAAGTTTATCAATTCATTGGTAAATTGAAGTTTCTGTCAAATAGATTAATTGAACGAGTTTTTATGTAATTACTCTGAGAGTACATAATAAAAAACTCTTAAATTGTTTAACATTACAAGGAATAAATAATGGCCATTATATTCAATACTTTCTTTTTCTATCCTCCCACCAATTAATTTCAATGGCTTAAAAAGTATTTCACTAACATTACATTAATCCTTTTAAATTGTTTGAAAAATATTATTTGTGTACTCATACGACAACATTATTGTAAACATGAAAAAAAAAGGAAATTATGTTTAGTTTAAAAAAATGAAAAAAGTTATAGTATAATTTACTGAATTATAATTTAATGATTACATCATAAAATTTATTTTTTGTGAAATATTTTAAGACAATATTTCATCTTTATCTGGGTGTACATAAAATTTATTATTCAATTTCGTAATGTATATTTTTAGTAGAATATATATATATATATATATATATATATATATATATATATATATATATATATGAGGTTTCTTTTTTCTATTATTTAATATATGTTTTAATTATATATAAGTTAGAATCTACAGATGAAGTAAAGTGTGTTTGAGTTTAACTATATTCATCCTCGAGTAAAATTTCATATTCATTTCATTAGATAAGAAATTTGTATTTTATCTTCGTTTTCATTGGATAGCAAATATAATTGTACTTGCACCTCTCCTTACTCTCATATTGTTTTAATATTAATTAAATAATCTTTTATAAAAAAAATCACAACATTAAATAATAATTATACATAATTGAAATTTCAAGACAAATATAACACCTATTATTTTTGCAAAATGTTGAAAGGCAAAATATCTCAAGCATTTGATAATTTTAGTGAATTTTAAATGAGTTAAACATTTAAAGAGATAATGGAAAAATATATAACAAAAGAAAAGTTGTTCAAATAAAACAAAATTGAGAATCAAAGGAATAAAAAACAACCAAACACTAAAAGTTAATAGTCACATATTAACGTGACAAAAGAAATATTAAAAAAATAGAAATGATTCAATGTGTACCTTAAAAAAGATTGAATGTTATAAAATAAAGATTTATATTTCTTAAAATGCAATGAAGAATACAACACAAAAGAAAAAAAAATGTAATTAGAATAAAGATAATACATGAAGTACATTGAGGACGTAAATGAATTTAATGGATATAGAATAAGTAACACAATTGAGAGAAAATAAAAAATTATGCACCAATATATAAACTTTTCAAATAAAACAAAATAATGGACCAAATATAATGATAAAAATAAATTATTTATGTTACATAATAAACTAAATGTGATTTAATAATTTAAATAAAGACAAGTACATGAAGAAAGAACAAAGTGGACATGTACAAACATAATTCACATCCTTATATCTAATTTAAAAATATAGGATTACCTAATTTAAGAAAAAAATGTAAAAATTCTCCATTAAAATCGAAACCAGACTGAACAATATTACTTAACTATTAGAATTTCATATTTAATAGAAATAGATACAGAAATAGAATATATCTATAAAATTATTTTTTAAGTCTTTTTATTAAATATGGTATCAAAATATCTTATTTGAATTTATTTATGATTTATTCACCAGTAAGTGGTTATTTTTTAAATTTAAACAATTTTGAAACAAATACGTATTAAAATGTATATAAAAAATTGTACTTAGCTACCATGAGTAAGAGATACGTCAAGCTCATATTTTAACATCATATATCAATATTAATATTATGTAGGTTATTTTGTAAAATCATACCATCACCCAAGAAAACCCTTAACAACTCCATTTACCTAAAGCCAAAAATGAAAAAAAAAAAAAAAAAAAAAAAAAAAAAAAGGTCATTTATGATGTAGACACTCAACTAATATTCACAAATTCATTTATTACAATGCTGATGGGTCCACACCCAAAAGTTGACTTCATTCATAGTCGCTTGTTTTGGTTTGATGGAGGAGTTGAAAATAATAATTAAAAAACAAGAAGCGGGAATTTCAAAAGCTTCTTATTTAATTTGTGGAGTGAATGTATATATATATATATATATATATAAATGTTATGACCTGTTTGGTAGCGAAAGGACCACTTAACCACAAAATAATTGGAATGGTTAGCTTAAGCACCTTTGCTTGTCTTGCAAATCCACCCAACCCAAAGGCAAAATTTGCGGGTTAATGAATCTAAAAGGATTAGACCAAATTAAATGTGTTTATCTAAAAGTAACACATTCATAATTTAGCTTAAAGCAAAGATATAAAAATGTGTAAAAGAACATTTACACTTTAATAATGATTATATGTTAATGAACTAATCAACTCATAGAACATGATGTACATGCATCGTGCCATTACATTATACATTTCAGATGATTGTTTGTAGAATAAAAAAAAATGAAATGTAAGTAAGGATATCTACGTTTAGACTTGATTTAGTTTAATTTCAATATAAAATTTGAATTTAATTAATATTTGGTTATTCCATATAATTAGTTATTCTAATGTTGTTAAATAGTTTTGTAAAAAAATTATAAAATATATTTTGTAAAATAATATTAAAACTTTTATATATCGCTTTAAATTATTTTATATAATAATTATTATATTAATATTCTCAAAATTTTCTTATATTCATAAATAAATTATATAAATTTATAATTAAAATTACATAATATATAATAAATCAAATCAAATTATACACATCACTTGGTAATTAATTTTAAACTTATAATATTATATTTGAATACAATAAATGATTTGGTTGGTTCTTAATCTTCTCAAATCCAAAATAAATCTTTTAGTCTAGAAAAGAAGTGTATTAAAAAAATCAATTTTTATATTAGTTTTTGATTAAGTGGTTTAATTTTGAACAACCCTACTTACCAATATAATATGACCTGAATTAGAAAGAGTATCAGAGTAATTTAGTGAAATAATTAAAGCAAAATTAACATGGTTATTAGGTTACATGGTTTTGGAGTTGTTTATTTGCGTGCCTATCAGCACAACTATCGAATATGCTAAACGACAAAACTATTGCATCGTGTGATTAGTGTCACAGTATCTTTCCATCAGAAGAATTTGTAAGATTTTTTTTTTGGTAAATTAAAATTAATTTATATACAAATTAAAAAGGTCAGTTTAGAAAATTATATAAACATTTTTATGAACTAACTTATATATAAACTAATTTTATTAAGTTTTTATGAAATTTATTCAAACAAATTTTTAATCTTTAATCCATTACTAGTTTTTTTGGATTAGAAGATGGAAAATAAAGAAATGAGAAAAATAATAATAAATGAATATAAAAAATGAAAATAAAATGTTTAAATTAAAAAAATAAAGATTAAAAATAATTTATTTTATTTTATTTTATTTTATACTAATAATTTATTATTATTTAATATTAATTTTAATTATTTATTATTATTGTTATTATAACAATAAAAAAATACACATAATTTATTATGCTATCTTGTGTTTTTTCTTTTCTTTCCCGTTTTTCCAAGAGGTGTGACTTTTCAATTTTTTTCTCACCAGCAATGATTCTTCACCTTCAACTTTCTAAATTTTTTTCCCCCAAATCCATCGAAATTGACTATCATCATTCATTCAAATACTGTTTTTTATAGTCTAAAGTCTAGAAGTTATTTCGAATGTATTAGATTTTAATTTTAATTGTGCATCTTAAGCTATCTCTTTTTTTTTTAAACTATAGTTATCATTAATATGTTTTAATTATTTGTTTGTGTAATTTTTTTTATCTAATTAAAGGTAATATAGTTTAAAAATAACTAAAAACAAGGGACATTATGTATTAAGTCTTACACAATTTGTAATGTCGTTATTTATAAAAGTTTCTTGAAGTTAAATATTATTTAACTAATTTACATTAGAACACATGAACTGACATTATTTATACAAAATTAGTATTTAATTTTTTTATCTCATAAATGAGAAATATTAATGGATTTTTTTAAATTATAATAAATGGATTAATTGCAGGATTCACAATATTAAATTACACATCACATTAACAATATAGTACTATTGTAAATTTTGCGAGTGCGGGTACTTAAATTTATTTGGTACCGTAAGATTTGCCAAATTAATATAAATAATTATGCATTAGGGATATTCTTATAAAAAAATATGCCCCACTTTTAATTTATATCTTACAGATAACAACAAAAAGAATAACTAAATTCATTGATCTTGATTTCTCCCCATATTTAAGTCATTTTAGTTGAAATTAGTTTGTTGAGTTAATTAACTTTATTAAATATTTCATGTAAACAAATTAAAGAACTTTATTGTAAAATGAAAAAAAATACAAAGAACCTTAAATGATACAATTAAAATTTGAAACATTAAAATTATTTAATCATAATTTTTTTATATCACATGTGGAAGTAGTCTTATTCAATTGAATAAGACTATTAAAGACAGCAAAAAATTCATTAAATATTTAACATACCTAAATATCCAAAAATGAGACCCAACATTTAAAGTTAAATACATTAAAAATGATCCTACATGCAGAACTCTTAGAGCAATGAGATTTTTATTATTTAAGCATTAATTTGGAATTTTATTATGGTAATGAATTTTATTGATTATATTTTTTTATAATTAATTTAAAATTAAATAAATATAGTAACATATGGTATATTTTGAAAATTTTGAACTGATTATAAGTCTTTATATATATATATATATATATTTTATTAATTAGTTTTCTTAAAAAATTTAATATCTCTATTTTATCTAGAAGTTCCAATATTCCTATATTTTATTTCTTGACATATTTGACACAATATAAATATGTATTTTATAGAAATGAATTAAAACCATAAAATACAATCAATTTCACAACTATGCCTCGTGATAGAAAGCCTAAAATTAACACCTTTTTAAGATACTGAGTTCTGTTTAGGCCACTTTTTCTCCCCACCAATGCAAAAGAACCATGTAAAAGTAAAACACTCGTACCAAAGCAAAAAAAGCATTCTTTTTCAGCTGTAAGCTATTTTGTTGTTGGGTTGGGTGCTGCAAGCTCTTCCCCTCCCTCCCTCTCTCTCTCTCTCTCTGATGGGTTTTGGTTTTGGAAGCATCTTTTACTCAAAGGTTCAACCTTCACGCCCCTAGTACTTATGGGCACCCCAAAGTTCAGCTCTTTATCCCAACAGGGGCTTGAAGGCAAAGTTTGTGTCCACTGAGAGAAAAAAAAGGAGAACAAAAATGCGTGGCCTGAAGCTCGTTGAACGCTTCAAGAGCACCCAAGTTCATGCCCTCAATTCAGAAGGCACTAGCAGAAGAAACAAGGCCACAGGGGGAGCCAACACAATCAGATCACTGGTGTCAAAGTCCAAATCCAGCAGCACGAAAACCTCGGCAGTTGCAAACCATGTTGTGTCTCTTCAGCTCCCTTCTGCTGACTCTCTTGAGCCTTCCGTAGAACCTTATCTTAAACCCATCAACCTCGTGGAGGCCTTGGCAGAACTTTACCACAGGCAAGAGGGCTGCCTTCAATCTGAGAAAGCATCACTTTGTGTTGAGCAGTTCATGCTTTTGCGCGGCCTCGGAGACCAGAAGCTTCTTAGGAGATGTATCAGAACAGCGAGGCAAAACGCTGGGGATGTTCTTTCCAAGGTTGTGCTTTCGGCATGGTTGAGGTTTGAGAGGAGGGAGGATGAGCTTGAAGGTTTGTCTTCAATGGATTGTGGTGGTTGTGCTATTGAATGTCCAAAGGGAAATTTGGTGCATGGGTTTAGTCCTTGTTCAATCAATGATAGGTGCCAGTGTCCGCAAGGGACGAAACAGGAAACTAGCACTAGAGAAAGTGTGCGTTTGGGTTTGCCGGATGAGGAAAATGATATTTCTTTTTGCATTGGGAGTGAGGAAATTGATTGTGTTAGGTGGAGAATTGCAGCTCTGTCTGACACTTTTAAGGCTATGCTTTATGGTGGCTTTTCTGAGTCCAAGATGAGGAAGATTGTTTTCAGCCAAAATGGGATATCCTCTAAGGGTATGAGGGCTGTGGAGTTGTATAGCAGGGCTAAGAGGTTAGACTTTTTCTGTCCCATGACTGTTTTGGAGATGCTTTCGTTTGCCAATAGGTTCTGTTGTGAGGAGATGAAAGCTGCTTGTGATGTTCATTTGGCTTCAATTGTTGAAAGTGTTGAAGATGCATTGATATTTATTGAGTATGGGTTGGAAGAGAGAGCACCCCTTCTTGTGGCTTCCTGCTTACAAGTGTTCCTCAGGGAGCTACCAAATTCTTTGTGTAATTCTAATGTGATGAATGTCTTTTGTAGTTCTAAGGGAAGGAAAAGGTTGGCCACGGTGGGGTATGATTCTTTCTTACTGTACTATTTCTTGAGCCAGGTGGCTATGGAGGAAAGCATGGTGTCAAAAACTACAGTGATGTTACTAGAAAGGCTGGGGGAATGTGCTACTGAAAGGTGGCAGAAGGCCCTTGCCTTCCACCAATTGGGGTGTGTGCTGCTTGAAAGGAAAGAGTATAAAGATGCTCAGCATAGTTTTGAGGCAGCAGCTGAAGCAGGTCATTTGTATTCTGTGGCTGGTGTGGCCAGAACCAAGTACAAGCAGGGTCAACCATATTCAGCCTACAAGTTAATTAGTTCACTCATGTTTGAGCACAAGCCTACTGGGTGGATGTATCAGGAACGTGCTCTTTACAATATGGGAAGGGAAAAGTGGGTTGATTTGGATGTTGCAACCGAATTGGACCCCTCTCTTTCATTTCCGTATAAATATAGAGCCCTGATAAAGGTGGAGGAGAAGCAGATAAGAGCTGGAATTTTAGAGCTTGATAAAATAATTGGATTTAAGCTCTCTCCTGATTGCTTAGAATTCCGGGCTAGGATGTTTATTGCACTTAAGGATTATGACAGTGCCATAAGAGATATCAGGGCATTGTTAACTTTGGAACCAAATTATATAACTTCAAATGAAAAGATCACAGGCAAAGACTTGGTTCATCTCCTTAGCCATGTGGTGCAGCAAAAGAGTCAAGCTGAATGCTGGATTCAATTATATGAGCAATGGTCTTCTGTAGATGATGTTGGTTCTTTGGCTATTATACATCAGATGCTGGAGAATGATCCTGGAAAGAGTCTGCTGGAGTTTCGTCAGTCTCTACTCCTTTTGAGGTAAGCACGTCCGTAAATCAAAGCTATAGGAAGTATCTCTCTTCTTCAACATTGTATTTTTATGGTATTTACTACTCATTCTTCTGGAGTTGATAAGCTTATCACACTACATGATGCTCTTTTTGGTATTTAGAGATTTGATTTGTTTTGAGCGTGTTAATGCTTTTTGGTCTGTCAACACCAGTAAATAAATTCTATAACAAGAAGAGTGCCTCACATGTATGAATTTCATAGGTTAAACTGCCAAAAGGCTGCAATGCGCAGTTTGAGGATGGCGAGAAACCATTCTAGCTCAATGCAAGAAAGGTTAATTTATGAAGGATGGATATTATATGACACTGGCTATAGGGATGAAGCGCTGGCTAGGGCTGATAGGTCAATTACAATTCAGAGATCATTTGAAGCCTATTTTCTAAAAGCATACGTTTTAGCAGATACAAGTCTGGATCATGAATCTGCTTCTTACGTTATCGAACTTCTGGAAGAAGCACTTAAATGTCCTTCAGATGGTCTTCGGAAAGGACAAGTTAGTGACGCCATTCACTATTCTTATTTTTGTTTTAAGTCTTTGTTCTCCAGTCATTTGATTGTCCTCTGCAATATTTTGTAGGCACTAAATAACTTAGGGAGTATTTATGTAGATTGTGGCAAGCTTGATCTTGCAAAAGCATGCTATGAGAACGCCCTTGCAATTAGGCATACAAGAGCTCATCAAGGTTTAGCACGTGTTTATCATCAGAAAAATCAAAGAAAAGCTGCATATGATGAGATGACCAAGCTAATTGAGAAGGCAGAGAGCAATGCCTCAGCATATGAGAAACGATCAGAATACTGTGACCTTGAGATGGCAAAGGTTGATCTGGATGTTGCAACCCAATTGGATCCATTAAGGACATATCCATATAGATTCAGGGCAGCAGGTATTTCACTTATCTTTCATTCTCTACCATCTGCCATAAGCTTTTTAATTGGAGACAGGTATTTAGTTTATAATATGTTTGTCGTGAGTCTTGACATACTAATCTAGAGTTAGTTTTTTTTATCAAACATGCTTCATTTGTTGTGGAAAACTTTACTTGTTAGACATGATGAACTATTTTTGTTTTGGAACTTGATGTTCTTATTCAGTGCTTCATAAACCTAATTCACATGTTACTACTAATAAGGCCCTCTTTTTGTATTGGAGTTCTTGGCATGCCAAGCCCTGAAGCCTATAAATTCGTTAAATGTGTGACTATTTCCCGTGTTACGTGTTTAATTTGTACTTTAGTTACTAAGTTGTCCATCTATATTTAAATTAATAATTTGGTTGGATTGGTATTCTGGAAGACAGCTATTTAAGCATTTTTCTTTGTTTGGGTGGTCCTCAATCTTTGAAGTTGTCATGATCGCACACTTGACACTATTGCTATTGTGGTTAAATTAGATTGACACCCTTCGCAAGTTCTTATGAGAGATTGAGTATCAGTTGAACAGAAAAGTATAAATTCCATGCTTATTTTTATGATGCTTCATGGTTAAACCTTGATTTTATTTTTGATCATTAAACGGTGTGTGATTGTCTTTGTTTAAGTCTGTGCAAGATTTTACATACGTTAATAAGTGTGTTGTGAAACCACATCTATGCAACTATCTCTTTGATGTTGCATCTTGATGGATCCTAGTTGCTCATCGCTGAAAATCTATTACGAAGTTTCAAATAACTACAATAACCTGACTCTAGGAAGTAGAAACTGAAAAACTTGTTGATTAATTTGTTTCCAAAAATATTACCTTTTTGTAATCCTTCAATTTGTAGCATCAACATTGTTGGTCTATGTATAGCTGAGTATATGATGTGAGGAATACATGCAAAAACTGAAATAAGTTAGTAAATGTAATAGGGTTGGATTTTAAACGTGAGATCAGATTTAAAAGACATTTTTTCTAAGATGAAAAGGAATCAGAAGAAGATAATTGATGTATGGCTTTAAATTTTTATCAACATTTAACCTTCACTTAATAAGTTAATTTTAATTGCTAGATCAGAGACACAATTGTTAAACTGAATTTTTACTCACATAAAGTGTCACATGACCAGTGATGATGGATGAGCAAAAAGTATCTGAAGCTGTAGATGAGCTCACCAAGGCCATAAATTTCAAACCTGACTTGCAAATGCTTCATCTCCGAGCAGCATTTTATGAGGCAGTAGGGGACCTGTATTCAGCTCTTCAAGATTGTCAGGCAGCTCTATGCTTAGACCCTAACCATACAGACACACTAGACCTGTATCAAAGGGCGCAAAAGTTAAGCTTTTAATCATAAACCACACGCACATCAAATGTCTACAATGTGAACATCTTGGGTAGAAAATTGCTGGGCATCCCAAGAAGTGGACATAGAAATTCAAACGGTTGAAATAATGCCAAAACTCCCAAGAAGCAATGCCTGGATGATTCAAGGAAAAGATGGAGTCATGTGTTTCACATGATCAGATAGGAGGATGACTCAAGATGTTCGGAGTAGTAATCCCATTATCTAATATAGATTCTTGTGATCCATGTGCACATAATTGTCTCACTATTCACACATTTGTACAGTGACAGGGTTATGATTATAGAGATTCACACTTTGTTTCCTAAAGTGTATATTTATTGCTTTTGATGAAGCTTTTATTTTTATGCGTCTTGCCAAAGGAAATGATAATGTGCTTCTAACTCGTCAAATGATAATAATTGACTATGAGCTACATAAACTATATATTCACTGTGAAAAAATGAATTTGTTTCCTTCTCGTATAGACACACGTAAAAGCCCCTTCCCTGTGCCAACAGCAGTTTCCCCAAATAATATTCAGTAGGGTATTATTAAGGAAGCACTCTGTCCCTCCAAACATTAACAAAAATCAATTCCTCTACAATGAGGCAAATGTTATTTGTTCTTTACATCTTTGTCTGTTGGCTTCAAACTAAGTTTAAAAAACATTAGTATAAACAAAAATACTTCATAAGTGCACGAATTCCAAATTCAGAGTAACTGTACAAATTATCATTCCACATTTATTCAGATAATAATGTCAATGTCTCAACTTGAATCAGTGGACGTAATTGCCATTTCTGCCCACCAAAGTGGTGATGCTTTTGGATTTGCTCCATCAGGCCCCATTGCTGTTATTTCCTTGAGTCTAGATGTAACTTCTTTCATAGTTGGCCTTTTCTCTCGATCTGGATGTACACAGTTTCTTATCACTTCAGACCATTCTTCAATCTCTTCTTCCTGCAAAGAGTTCAGTCTTGGATCCACAACATCTCTTAAGGATTTCCCCCACCTTAAATATTCCGCTGCCCAATCTGCCAGAAGTTCATTGTTCCCGGCAAGGGGGATTTTCCCCGTAATCAACTCAAACAATATTATCCCAAAGCTGTAAACATTGTCCTTGGCATCTGCTGATGATGTTTCCAAGAGTTGTGTGGTTGCAGACCCATTATTTGCCGCCGCACACATGTCATTCCATAAACTAAGATCTGATATTTTAGCAGCATAATCTTCAGTCAGGTATATAAATGAAGATTGCAGGTTTCTATGGGCAATGGAGGGTTTTAGGTCATGCATATACTCTAGGCAGTAGGCTATTCCCATAGCTATCCTCATTCTCATTGTCCAATTTAGTTCTTCTGCTTCTCTAACTGCAGCATATGCAAGAATAAAGTCAAAACTCAGAACAACTTAAGTGCATCTTTTGCAAACAATTTTCAAGATGTCAGGGAACTAATGAATAACTTTTTTGCTACAAAATACAAGCCATTTCCTCAGTCTGGTTGCAGAAGTTCGGTTGTTATGAACCTGTAACAATCAAAGGATGTGGCTGTGTTCGTGATTCTGGAAAGTAAAATTTGAACAGAATATCACTCACTGTGTATATGCTCAAAGAGTGTTCCATTCGGAGCGTACTCAAACACCATCATTCTTGAGAATGGCTTATTCTCTTCACAGTACCCAATTAGATTCACAAAATTCTTGTGATTTACTCTAGACAATGTTGCTATCTGCAATCATGAAAAGATAAGAAGTAGGACCAGGATGATAAATCTGATTCATTTGCTACAGTTGTTGCGAGCATACCTTATTTCGGAACTGAGCTTCCATACTTTTTGACCATTTTTGAGTCGTGTTCACTGCAGAGGATGCTACAGCTATCTCGACTCCACTAGAGAGAGTTCCCTTATACACAGTTCCATCAGGAAGCGAACCAATAATATTGCTGAAATATTCACAAGCTGCTTCAATTTCTCCTCGTTTGAGACTTGGCACACCTTAATCACACATAATAAATGAGTTAACTCAATCCAAGATAAAGAAATAGTTCTAGAAAACCAACTTCATTCTTTGAATTTACAATGCATTTTGAAGGTGAATCTATTGGTAATCTTTAGAATGCAGAACCTAAGATTGAGAATGACCTATTGCAAACATAGATTACCTTTTACAAAGGCTTTCTGCAGCTGGCCACTCAATCCTGTGGACCAAGGTTTAACAGTCACAACCTTCCTACTTCGAAAGCAAGCAAAAATGGCTGACAACAAAATCAGTAAAGACAAACTCCCAACTGCAGACCAGATTATCGCCAAGTGATGTATTTGATTTGAATTGTGTGTGTTCCCGCGGGTAGAAAATGGAGAAGGGCTAGGTGCTGGAACCCAATTAACTGGCGGTGTAGACACAAAGATAGGAGTGTTTTCTGGGGGAGAGACGTGTGGAGTTGGTAACACTACAGGCGAAGGAGAGGGCGAAGGAGTGAAAAAAATATCTGAGGGAGATGGTGATGGCGAATATGAGGGACTTTCTGACGGTGAAAGTGATGGTGATGATGAGAAAGGCTCAAAATTTGGTGGTAATGGAAAAGGGAAATGCGTTACCAATTGTTTAACCATCCCTTGGTTGACATGCCCTTGGATTTTGGGTGTATTAGCAGCATTTTCTACTTGGACAAGTTGCCTCCTGTATGCACTATCCCCATGTTGGCCAGTGTGCCTTAAACAATTGTCACGAGCAAATAATTTCAAACTTGAACTATAGATGAACTTCTCAATGAACAAGCACGCTTTTAGCAGTATTGGACTGAAGATAATTTTCACATTAGAGCTATGTTAGTGTAAAAAAAGTTATGTCATTCAACCATTTACTGAGGAAACTGTTCATCAAATCCAAATTCTAATATTGATGAACTCAGAAATTGGTTTTATGCAATCCATCATTAAATGCTTACCATAAACTACATCTGCCAACATATGCTTCTCTAGTAGTGGTGGCACCAGTTAGTTGTTCCTCATTAGCATGAAATTCAGAATTCATCTTAAGCTTATAGAGCTCTGGAGTCAAGTTGGTCAGATGGTAATTGTTGTCCAATAGACTGTAGTATAAATTTGACGGCATTAGTGAACCAAAGAACAAGACAGAAAGAAAATATTTGGCATGGAAGGATTAACTTACAGAGTGGTGAGGGATGGCATATTGCCATGGTCAAATGGAAGTGATCCACTAAAGTTGTTATGTCCCAAGTCAAGGACTTCCAACTCCTGTAAGTATACGATCTCCTCAGGAATTTCTCCGAAGAAAGAGTTGTTGCGCAAAATGCTGCGGAGAATACAAAGTGTACAAAGTTGGTTAAGGGATATTTATTTGTGAAACAAGCATTGGCCTGAGCACCATCTTACATTGATTTTATGTGAGCCAGCATTCCAACTTCTGGTGCTAATGTTCCTTCAAGACAGAGGTCTTTCAAATTCCTGCAAGTTGAATATTCATCACCAGTATTAATTGCATGTTAAAACTCGCCCGTTTGAATTTATGAACGAGTGTTTATAGGTTGCATTGTTGACACAAACTCATTACTCAAACACTGCTTTTAGTAAAATACCAAATCCGACAAAACAGATATACTCAAACAAAACAGAAGAAAATTATGCATTTCAGACATTAACAAGCAATAACTTTCATTTTAGGCCCTGAATTTACAAAAAAGAATTAATTCAATTATTTATGTTTGTAAATTTTTACTCACTTCGACAACTGACATTCATATAAGTTTATAACATTTTACAAAATGAAGATCTAATCTATTATAAAAATATATATAAAAGTATGAATTAAAAGTAAATAACATTTAGAATATTAAAAATTAAAATCAAAGTAAATTTTTACAGGTAAGAATTCAATCACATGGGTTAGATCCACAGACGGAACAACCAAGGGCTTAAGGGGGTGACCCCTTGACTTTTTTTTTTTTTTTTTTTTTTTATTACACACTTATACTATTTTAGATAAGAAGTTAATTTATATATATTTGTTTTAACTAATTTTTAAAAGATTATTATAATTTTTTTAGATAAAATATCTTAGTGTCACTTATCACTATTCCTAATAATTTTTTTCTCTTATAATTTTATTATTATTTTAAAAATTATAAATAATCATTCTTCAATAAAATGAGTTAATATTAAAATATTTATTAACCTTTGTCAATAATAAATTAAGAAGCAATATATTTTATTCCAAATTAATAGATTTTTATACCACAATCAATAGCAGTTTTTATTAAAGAAAGTATAATTAATAGCAGTTTTTATTGAAAGAAGTATGCTATATATGGTGCCAATTTTTATTATAATAATTGTATGAAAGTTCTTTGCAACATGAAATTGACAATTGTTATTGTAATTGAGTAATTAAACATTTAAAATTGTCTTTTTATGAAAATGTGTTTTTTTATGATATATTCTTCTATATATATTAGAAAATACAGTTATGATTAGCATTTTATATATATTAAATAAATTTTAATTTTTAGATAATTGGTCCAAACTCTTAAGTCTTGGTTCCCTTAGATCAGTAGTCCAAAGCCTCTCTGTGATATGCACAAAATCATATTAACATTATACTGACGCAAGATGACTGTTATAGAAATATTATAAAAGGAAAATGAAGAATAAATGATAAAACGAAGACTGAGTTGAGGTTATAAAAGAAGATTATTGTTTTCATTTTGTGTGTTACCATTCTTTTGATGCTTTTAGTGACAGTGCTCATTGGCCTGAATGACAATAGAGGAATGTATGTCAAAGATGAAGGATGACCAAAATCAAATTAAGGAATCAACAGTAGTATGGGGAATTTTCTCTAATATATATTTTTAACAATTTTTTATTATTGGTTGAAATTTGTGCTGAAACTACAAAAATCATAAGTCACAATTCAAGAAAATAAAATAACCTCCATCCGATTTGTGTGTCAATTTTTTTAGAAATTTTGTTCTTGTATACTCTATCCATTTCACAATTTCAAGCTTACATTAGTAATTACTTTAATGAATTATAGCATCATCTCACACTATTTTCATATAATGACATAATAAATAATTGAAAGTTCAAAAAGAATGAATTACTTAATCATGAAAATAAAAGAAGTGAACATTTAATTTTATATTTATTAATAATAATTAATAAAGTATTTTACTTCATTTATTTACATGTTTTTTTTAAATTACCTTAAAATATAATTATTTACTTCTTTGTCAGATGAATAACTCAAATGCTTACAAAACTTCATCCAATAAAATAATATTTACTAACCAATATTAATTTTTCTTTCTCTTTTTTTAATTACTTTTAAAATCCTCATTACATTATATGTGTTTTTTTACTAAGTATGTCATTTTTCTCATAGCAGGGGTGTTAGACTTCCTCCATTGCACTTGCAGAAAATTTTATTAGAAAAAGGTTATAAAGAATAGAAGTTGAAGTTTTTCATTTTTCATTATCAGAAAAACAACAGCTTCTACCACAACAAGAAACCAGGTTTTTCTGCCGGCCAATTTAAGGGTAAAATTAAAGGCTAATGGGTCAGTCCGTTCATTATAAGCCAAAATACCGTTCAAACAAGGCTTAAAACAGTGGCAAAAACAACAGTCACCAAAACTAATCAATTATGTCTTTAATAAATTTTGCAAGCTTCATAAAAATCAACTTACTATCATAGTTTCTACTTTTTTTTCTTTTCAGAATAAACTGTAACAGTTTTTTTACAAATAATTAGAGATAGACAACAAGTTTTTTTAATAAATTCAGTGTTATTTCACATTAATTGTAGTGGAATTGCGTGACATTGTTCAATTTGATTTTAATTACAGCTTTTAAAATAATTATTACCTTAACTATTTTTATTTTTTACAACTCGTGAGAAAAGAGATCAGAGGAGAGGTTACTTACAAGGTCACGACATTACCGTGAGAGCACTCCACACCGAACCACGAGCATGGATTAACAACGTTTCCGTTTTCGCCACTCCAGCTCGATAAAGCCCCCTGCGGGTCTGTCACCACACTCTCCTTCAACGCCAGCAGCGCCAAACCTGCGCCATCAAAACGACACGCCGTTTCGTAAACTTAACCAAAACCTCCGCTTCCGGTCACTGAAAACTCGCTCCATAAAAAACAACACCAAAACGACTACTCGGCACCGTCGTTTCTGTAACCACCATTATTTACCTTCCCTCTCGAGCGTCGAACAGAGACTCTGTTTCTGACTCAACGCCAAAAACAGAGTCACCACCGCCGGTAATAGCTTCAACGGAGTGAACGGTGCCATGGTGAGATGATGAAGGAAATTATTCACTGCTTCTGGTCAAGGGAAATAGAAGCGATTTAGAGAGAGAACGAGCGTGGTTTCTCTATATACAGCACCATGCTCACATTACCAAGAATAATTCAGTTACTAATCACGCTATTTATCTAATCTAATTAGCATATACTTTTTAGACAATTATTAATACATTTTTTATTTTTCAAGTAAAACGTCTAAATCCTGTCATTAGCTAATTTAACTTAAAAAATATTTGTTAACTATTTTATTACATTCTAATGTTAAATATGTATTATGTAATTTTTTCGATTTGTGTTGCAGACTAAGGCTTAAAATTAAATTTCATAGATTGATGGCTACGATAAAGTCTACCTAGGTTGAAATGATTAATGGATTTAGTCACCGGTTTGTTAGTTGGACCAACCGTCTAATAGACAAAACTATTATTATATAAAAAGAAACTTAAATGTAAATAGAAGTTCAAATTGTATCAAAATATTTGTTATTCATAAGTGAACATTTCTCTAGCTTAAGCACACCATTATCATGTATATAAACTACCAAAACTCTACCACAAACAAAATAAAGTAGAATGGGAAGGCCATATTATTTTCATGCACGTATTTTAATTACAAAAAAAAACTTAAAATATACGTTTGATTCTTATAATTTACCTAGTCTTTCATTTGATAAAAATGTCTTTGAAACATTTTATTTTCACTGTTCGTTCAACAAAGTGTTGAGTCAAAAGATGATAATGTCGTGTAAACGAAAAATGTCCTATAATCAGAATTGTCATGTTACTATGGATTAAAAATAAAGATATAATTTATTTATGTACTAAAAATGTAATTTGAATGGAATAAAAATAAAATATTACACTCTTCGCCACTCAAATATAAATAAAAATAATTATATTTATATTAGTTAAAAAAAGTAGTCTATAAGATTTGACGTTTTCAATTATATTTAAAAAATAATTTTTTAAAAGTCGATGAAAATACAATTTCAATTTAATTGAAGGTTATTTTTAAAATGATATCATTAGTTAGGATAAAAGTAGTTAAAATTGCTTACATTTGAGTTGCCAGAGGAATATATATTTATGCTTTGGTCCTGGAAAGTAATATTTATATTAGTTCATATTATATCATGCTATATTATGATAACATACAAGTTTAATAGGATGTTTCTTCAATACAGTATATTCTTATTATTCACTTTTTTGAATCACCATAACCTGAACTTGGTTGGAAAGACTTAAACCTTTTAGGATGATCAAATTGGTTTAGTGAAAGAAAAATTTTAATTAAAAAATTTAATATGATTAATGTTAGTGGTCTGTTAGACAACATGACATAACGAATTAGGATTATCAACAACATTCTAAGGATCAAAAGCCTACGAGTAGTGATCAAGGTGTGTTGGGTTAGGAGACCACAACCCTAATTCCAGTATGATGTTTGTATACTTAATCAAATTTAAGATGACATTTTAATATTGTAATAAAGTTCAAACATTTTAAACTATTTAAACGTGAATGTTCATCGAGGTTTTGATACGGTTCACCAAAAAATTAATGAAATTAAACAAAGATTTGAAGAATTTTAGGAATTCCCTGAGTAAACATGTTTTATTTATTTAATTTTATTTCTTTTTAAATTACTGAAATTAAAATTACGTTTGGACGTGATATTTCTTATTTTTTATTTCTTACATGATTATAATATACCTCTCATTTGTTTTTTCTATATATGATTATAATTCTTGTTTGTTTTATTTACGTTTTATAATTTGCATCCATATTTTTCTTTCTATATGTACAATTACTTTTACGTTGTTTACCATTATTATTATATAAATTTGAGTTTATTATGTAAAATAGTACAATTATATCAACTAATGAAACATAAATTTAGTTAATTTAAAGTTAGGTACTTTGAAGTATAATTCTTTTTATTTGTTTTTTTGAAATTTTATTCCTATTTTTACTTAGATTTTGTAATAGAATTTCATTTTCATTTCAGTTTAAAATTTATTTCAAATTTTGTTTATATTTTTTAAAAAAATTGCATAACTTTATTTATAAATTAAGTATGAACGAGTATTAAAATAAGTATGACTATTTTATAATTAGATATCCGACTTGTAAAGAAATACACCTTTTTTAAGTCGAAACAGATATATATATATATATATATATATATATATATATATATATATATATATAT
>Ga0209489_103995_pt1 | contig 27848 bp, 12 predicted proteins | sample SiratrowhiteBW_FD_187527 | JGI IMG/M metagenome (GOLD analysis project Ga0209489, IMG submission 187527) | Root nodule microbial communities of legume samples collected from California, USA - Siratro white BW (SPAdes) (version 2) | ecosystem: Host-associated > Plants > Roots > Nodule | place... | reverse complement strand
TATATATATATATATTATAAATAAAAATAAAAAAATATATATATATATATATATATATATATATATATATATATAATCGATTATAAATTATGATTATAAATTAAGTTTATAATATTATAGTATATTATATTATTAAATTATTATTTTTATAAATTTATTTTTATTATTTTTATTATTATTTTTATAATTTTATTAAAATTATTATTATTATTAATAAAAATTCACTCTCTTCAATTCGTCACTCAATAATGAGAGAATACACAATATATATTTTTTTCCTCGTTTCTCATATTTTATTAATATTTTATTTTCGATTTTTCTAACTATTCCTTCATTTCATCTATCACAGCAAATTCATTGTTGGATCCAAATACTGTGTTAAATTGGAATAAAGAGAAAAAATAACAAATTACTCAAGATTTAATAAATAACAAGCAAGTAATAGAAATAAAATTATTTTTTCCTTTAATCATATTTAGAGGTTTTAGGATATTTTGTTATTTGTATCTAAAAAATAATATAATTAATTTTTATTTATAGATCAAGTTTACGGTTACAATTTGTGTAACATGTTTCATTAGTTGGGGTATACTTTAGTTTCTTCACATGCTTTGGTCTAAAAGGTAAAGTTGGTCTATTTCACAAGACTTTCAGCCTTTGTCTATGAGTTATAGTTTAGTTTCTGTTTTCTTCGTACAAAAGTGTGGGATAGACTTGATTAGAAAAATGTGAGATTAGGAAGGTGGTATAATAGATGAGAAGAATCTTTGTTGAATCGTTAGTTACTCTCATTCGTTTTATGTATTAGAGCATTTTATATTTGATATTTTATTACATGGTTTTTGATATTATATTTTGATGATAACAAAATTAATTTTATATTTTAATTATTTGTTTTCTTAATATTTTTAAAAAAATGCAGAAAAAAATTAAATAATTTATGTAGGATTATATTGTCAAAATTTGCAGATGTTTTTATAGTTTAATTTTTAATTTAAAAATAAATTTTTGTTTGCTGAATTTAAAATGAAATTATACATCAAATATTAAAAATAAATATTATTTGAAGAAAAAATTTGATTTTTGATAAATATAAAGTTTGATTTTTGATAAAGATAGATTTGATTTTTGATAGAGATATTATTTGATTTATTTTATTTGATTTTTGATAAAGATAGACATTAATTTTTGGTAGAGAAAGAATTTGATTTTTTACAAAGATAGAATTTAATTTTTGATAAAGATAAAATTTGACTTTTTATAAAATAAAATTTGATAGAGATAGATTTTAATTTTTAATAGAGATAAAATTTGATATTTGATAAAGATAAAATTTGATTGAAAAACACAAGGAAATTATACCATTATTTATGGATTCAAAATCTCTCATATTAAACACTTTTGGTACTAATTCAAATTTAAATAAAAATGTGTTTTAAATCAGTTTTTATTTGTTTTGTTTTAGTTTTATATATTGACATATTTGAAACCAAAAGCTGAGGTTGAAACTGATATTCAAGTATCCGAATCTTACGAAAAAACATATTCATGTTACATATGTTGATTCTAACATCTATAAATAGAATTCAAAGAGTATAACCAGGTGTACTAAAGCATGTCAAACACTTAAAAGATAAATCAAGAGCCTTAAAAAGTAAACATATAGAATAGAAAAATACTTTTAGGTTGAGAGTTTAAATTTTTCATCTTGTAAAGTTATACCTAATAAGCTTTTATTATTCCTTTGTGAGAGTGTTTATTGTTTGAGAATTCTTGATCTCAGGGATAGATCAAGAGGGTATTACTTAGAGAAGGTGAGAGAATGGTCGTGCTTCCTGGAGATGAGAGAAGACTCGTGTTTCCTAGAGAGGAAAGAATGCTCATGTTTCCTGGAGATGAGAGAATAGTCGTGTAACCTGAAAATGTGATAATACTTATTCTAATCAATTGATCAGTGAAAACTCTTAAGTAGTTGCTTAAGGAACTGGATGTAACTCAACTTTGAGTGAACCAGGATAAATCTTGTGTGTCTTATATTTAGTTTATTGTTGCCTTGTGTACCTTAAAATTAATTTTTATTATTGTTAAGCAAATTGAGTTTGTAAGCTCCATTCAACCCCCTTGTTGGATTCAACTGCACCTTTAAATGTGACTTGAGTTTTTGTTTGTACATGTGATGATGTAGATCTAGAAACAAACTTTGAGAATTTTCTTAGGGCTTCTTCAAATGCATCGACTATAAGCATTTTGGACAAGATAGATACATTCCACTCATCACTATTCTTGTTGGATGATAACTTACATGTTGAGATGTTGAATAGACGCATGATCATTGTAAAGAGCATGCAGTAGGGAATGTGAGTCTTGCTCATCTTGTACATGAAGCGATCTTTGAAAGTAATTTCCATTGCTCTAGAATGAGAACTAGAAGGTTTATCCACTACTTTGTAGCATATGGAATAGGACGAACCTATCCTTTCCAGTCATATGGTCTTTTGAACTTATGTGCAACAAAACAATGTTGAATAGGATGTTATAAATCATCTTACCTCGACAATAAATTCAAGCTTTTGAAGAAACCTCAAACAATAACATTTGATTTGTTATAGGGTTGTGAACCGTGAGCATGGTTTTTATTTCTTCGTTTGATATGTCATCATCCCAAGTGTTTGAGAACTAGAATGTTTCCTTTAGTAGGAAATCACCTGTGATGCTTTTAGCTAAGACTTTAATGATTTTTCCAACCACTTCCAACAAACCTGCCTTCAAAATGATTTTAATTTCTCTCATAAATTTTTCTTTATTTGACTTGTATCTCCTTAAACTAGATGAATCTTATTTTAGTTTCCAATCTTATCTCTCACTTAATGATAATATAAATGATTTGGTGTTATCCTATATTGTCTCTTGCTACTTCTTGTATGTTGTAATTACGACAGGAATAACATTTTCTTGTGGTATTTAGATTTTCTTAGGTTCCTAGTTGTTAGTTGTAAGTGTTTTCCTCTATTGTTTACATTTGACACTTTTTATGTTTAGATATACCATTGTGAGGACAACCAACTTTAGCATGTTTACAATCATGCATTATGCATCTTATACTAGTTTAGGTTAGATTTTTCTGAAGTGTGTCTATAGATTTAGAGTTTACAAATTCTCAACTTTTTCATATTTGAGATATAGATGAAGCATTAATATATTTTTGATAAGCTATCTTCTCATTGAATGCAACTAGATTTAAATTGACTTTTTTCTAAATTTTGAAGCCAACCACTTGAAATCTTAAACAATAATATATTATCACAAATATTTAGAAAACTTTACATGACATATCATATTTGTTCCAACGATGATTATGATGCATCTAAATGTATTTTAAAAATAAAAAGACTTGAGTTAAGATGTACCTTGATTTGTCACTTAGTTACATCTAATGCTTCATGCTTGCAGAGTTGGATCTTTTCCTTTAGTTGTTGTCAGATGTTCAACTCTTTAGAGGCAAGTTCTGATATCAACTATAAAATCAGGACACAATAAAGGATGGTTGAATTGTTATTTTGTCAAATTTTAAAAAAATTTCACAAATATTGCTTGATCAGATAGATGCACTCAGATGATGATTAAGTTAATAAGAGGATCAGACTATAACCCTTTCGTCTGATGTATCATATCAAGCCCAACTAACTAACTTCATTGAATCATTTGTCCAAGGTATTTTCTCATGAATAATAACAAATGATGAGATTATAACTCTTGTGTTTAATATATCATGACTAATGTAAGTTAAAAACTGAAGTGTAATAGTTGAATAAATAATGTTTTTAGAATAAGTATCTTCATAATAACTCTCATTCTTAAGTTAGCACAAACAATAATAACATGTATACAAAGATTAGAGAAGAGAGAAATACACACATTAATTTATATTGGCTTGTCTGTCGTAACAAACTACATCTAGCTTTCAATCAACAAATAGAATTCCACTAAGCAGACTACTATTGTGAAGTACATTTTGAGTATTCTTTAGGTTTGTGGCCACTCCTAGCTATTATTCTTAACACACGTTATTCCTAAAATATCTAAGTATTCTTTGTGCTCATAGAAACTCCTGACTTACCCCTTCAGTATTCTTGACACAAGGCACTCCTACATTACTATAATATTCTTTGTCAAATAGCCACTCTTAGCTAAGATGAAGAGATTGTAAAGGTGATAGCTAATCATGTTTAAGCTTGCTGGAGAAGATAATCATTTGAAGAGGTATGTGAAATTTGAACACTCTCGCTCAATTAGCTTATTGAACACCAATATTTGAGCCACATTTCAGTAGTATACAACGTGGTTTATGTATCTTTTCTTTCTCTTGGTGTGCTTTATATAGGTTCAAGGAGGAAGATGACCATTGTGAATCAGTCTTTGCTTGTTTAATCAATTTTAGTTATTTTTTATATACTCCTTTTGTTTGATGAACTTGCTTGATTGGGATGCATTAAATGCACTTTGTACAACATTAAATGTTTTCTTCTTCTTTACATTATCTTCAATTGGGTAGGGTGCCTTGGCTTAATTTTGCCTACTTGTGCGTAGTCATACAAGGTAAATATACTTTTAAGAAGAATTATCAATTCTCAATTATTGGAAATAACATAAAAGAAGTAGCTTTAACTCAAACTCTAAGAGATCTTTGATGTTGACTTTGCCTTATGTTTTTAAGAGATCTCTTCGGCATATGAACATTCCTTGTAACATAAAATAAACTTATATATTGAAGTACAATGTTAGCTTAGTCTATGTGTGTATCGTCTGATGTTTTATGAGCATTATCAGATGTGATCAAAATAACACAATGTTATATCATCCGTTAAATGATATAATTGTGTCTTGCATAATTTGTTATTTTAATAACATTATCATTTTACAAACAAAGTATGACCATGTTTTATACTTAACTATTTTTTTCCCTAAATCAAAGTCCTAAAATTTTGAATTTTTGTCTTAATAACAACAACAACAACAACAACAACAACAATAATAATAATAATAATAATAATAATAATAATAATAATAATAATAATTATTATTATTATTATTATTATTATTATTATTATTATTATTATGTTGTAGTTATTATTTGCAGAATTTTTTTCTTATAGTAAATTATTGTTGTAATTTGAATAAGAAATTAATTTTATTTTGATTTTAAGGAAATAATGGATGTTTGATTATGTTGTATTTTTTATAAGAAAATAAAATTGTGTTGTAACAAAAAAAAAACATGTTATTTAGTATTGTTATTGTTAATTATTGTTGTTCTTACTATGATTATTATTGTTATTGTTAATGAAATTATTATTGTTGTTAATGGAATTATTTTTGTTTTTAACAAGATTATTATTGTTACATTAATTTTTTTGTTAATATATATCATTACTAGAGGTGAAATATTGATATATTATTATTAAAAGAAGTTGATTATTTCTCTATGAGAAGAGCATATGCTGTGTGTAGTTCTTATTTAAAAATACAGTGTGAAAGATCTCTCAAACTAAGTGGATTATGTGAAGAATCCTTAGTCTTAAAAGAAATATAATAAATAACCTTTAATATAAAATTTTACTTAAAAATTTTGGTTTTGATGAAAATAGATAAATTAATTAAATTTATTAAATAGCTATGTAGATTGGGAATTATATATGAAATGTGATTTACTAGTATCTCACCCGTACAACACTCGGGATTTAATTAAATCAAAATAAAAGAATTATATTCATGTTTTTTTATATTATAATATTATTATTTATTTAATATAAGTTGGTAAAAACTCATAATTGATTCATACAAAAATATATAAATAATATTTTCAAACACCTCGGCTAGGTCTTTTATAAGTCCTAAAACAACTCGGCAATCTTTCATATGCCTTCAAGCACCTCGCTCAAGCTTTTGATAAGTCTCAGAACAACTCACTCATCCCTCATATACCTTCAAATACCTTCACCAAGCCTTCGATAAGTCCCACAAAAGCTCGGTCATTCCTCATATACCTTGAATCACGTCGGCCAAGCCTTCAATATGTCCCAGAACAGGTCGGTTTCCCATCCAATCCCTTCAAACATATATTTAATTATTATATCATCATTTAATTTTAATCTATTACGTAAAATAACTTATTTAATTTTATAATAGTTGTTTAAAAATATATATTATATGAATTTGATTTATTAAAATTGAAAAAAATAAAATAAGATAAAAAATAATAACAAACACTATATATTAATTATAAAATAATAATGTATAGTATTCATTAATGAAAAATAATTAAATTTATATACTCAATAACAATTGCTGAATAAATTATGTTCTAAAAATTGAAACTTTATTATAATATAATATAAAAGAAAATAAGAAAAATTCAATAATATATTTATTAAATATGAAGACTGACTTTTCAGAGATCATTGGGCACACCGACTTGTAAGGATCATTGGAACTAGCAAACTGGGTTTTAATTTTGTAAAATCTAATAATAGGTGGCTTGTTTAATTGTTGTCTCAAGTTTTCATGCACAGGTGAGACACACTTACATCTATTTATAAATTGAACTGCCAATATCAAGTTTTTAGGCAATGCCACCCTTGCATGTGTCTTATTTAAGTGTTGTGCCAATATCTAGTTTCCACATAAATGTGGTCCTACTTCCATTTAATTTTTGTCAAAACCTCATCATATTCAGGTTTGCATAAAGTTTGCATGCAAGTGGAGAACATCTCTTAACATTATTTAAGATGACATATCCAGATTTTCTAATGTAATTAAATTATGACCTTGTTATATATGCTGTCAACTAACACCACCCAATTCACCCAATTAAAATTAATGTAATTAAAATTAAAAAAAAAATAAAGAGCCTCTTCTGCTACTTTATACCTTTCCTCTTCCTTCCAAGTTTCAATCCTATTTCAAAAGAGAGTCACTCATTTCAAATAAAAAGTCACCTATTTCAAATGAAGAGTCACCTTATTTATTATTTAATTTTAAATAAATTACATCACCAAGGATGAAGCGATTAATTATTCATGAAAATAAAATATTAATTGAAAAATTTATTTTATTTGAATTTGATAATCTATATTACATTATTACATTTAGAGGCATAAGTGCCAAGAGTTAACTGGAGCTTATTAGAATTTAATGGGATTAAAACTCAATTAAAAATGATTTTAAACCGTGTTAATAAAAAAGAATAGACACTGACAGGTATAGAGGAAAAATATACAAAGCAACAAAATACACCAAAAATACAAAAATACACGAAAAAGTTGAAAGATTCACGATTTCACGTTTACCATCTGTTTATTAATTGCACTGCCAATATCAAGGTTCTAGAAACATGAAGATTATAAATGTGCTCATATTTCCATTTAATTTTTGTCAAAACCTCTTCACATTCATGTTTGCACATGCAAGTGGAGGTAATTAAATTATGACCTTGTTATATATGTTATCAACTAACACCACCTAATTAACCTAATTAAAATTAATGTACTTAAAATATTAAAAAAAAATGAACAGTCTCTTCTCTTTTGCCACTCTAGACATTCCCTTAATAATATCATAAGTGCCAGAACACATCGGCCTCCCATCCAACCCTTTCAAACAGTCTCTTCTCTTTTGCTACTCTAGAACTTTCCTTAGTAATATCATAAGTGGTAGAACAAGCCGGCCTCCCATCCAACCCCTTCAAACACATCCGCTAAGCCCTCCATAAGTCCAATAACATGTCGGCCTCCCATCCAACCCTTCAAACACGTCGGCCAAGCCCTCCATAAGTCCTAGAACACGACTCGCTCTCATCCAACCTCTTCAAACTCGTCGGCCAAGCCCTCCATAAGTCTTAAAACAGCTCGGCCTCTCATCTAATCCTTTCAAACACGTCGTCCAAGCCTTTGATAGGTCCCAGAACAGTTCGGCCTCCCATCAAACCTCTTCAAACACGTCAGCCAAGCCCTCCATAAGTCCTATAACACGTTGGCCTCCCATCCAACCCTTTCAAACACGTCGGCGAAGCCCTCCATAAGTCCTAGAACACGACTCGCTCTCATCCAACCTCTTCAAACTCGTCGGCCAAGCCCTCCATAAGTCTTAAAACAGCTCGGCCTCTCATCTAATCCTTTCAAACACGTCGTCCAAGCCTTTGATAGGTCCCAGAACAGTTCGGCCTCCCATCAAACCTCTTCAAACACGTCAGCCAAGCCCTCCATAAGTCCTATAACACGTCGGCCTCCCATCCAACCCTTCAAACATGTCGGCCAAGCCCTCCATAAGTCCCATAACACGTCTGGCTCTCATCCAAACCCTTCAAACTTGTCAGCCAAGCCCTTCATAAGTCTCAAAACAGCTTGGCTTCTCATCCAATCCCTTCAAACACGTCGTCTAAGCCTTTGATAGGTCCCAGAAAAGCTCGACCTCCCATCCAACCCCTTCAAACACGTCAGCCAAGGCCTCCATAAGTCCCTTAACACGTCGGCCTCCCATCCAACCCCTTCAAACACGTCGGCCAAGCCCTCCATAAGTCCCAGAACACATCTGGATCTCATCCAACCCCTTCAAACTCATCGCCCAAGCCCTCCATAAGTCTCAAAACAGCTCGACCTCTCATCTAATCCCTTCAAACACGTTGGCCAAGCCTTTGATAGGTCCCAGAACAGCTCGGCCTCCCATCCAATACCTTCAAACACGTCGGCCAAGCCTTCTATTTGTTCTAGAACTGCTCGACCATCCTGTATATACCTTCAAACACCTCAGTCAAGCCTTCAATAAGTCCCAGAATAGCTCAGTCACCCCTCATCATACCTCCAAACAACTCGGTCTACTTTCCAAGGCAATGCATGACTACAAAAAACACACACACGAAACAAAAAAATATCCAAAATATATTTAATTATTATATCATCATTTAATTTTAATCTATTACGTAAAATAACTTATTTAATTTTATAATAGTTGTTTAAAAATATATATTATATGATTTTGATTTGTTAAAATTTGAAGAATTAAAACAAAGATAAAAAATAATAACAAATACTATATATTAATTATAAAATAACAATGTATAGTATTCATTAATGAAAAATAATTAAATTTATATACTCAATAATAATTACTGAATAATTTATATCTTAAAAATTGAAAATTTATTAAAATATAATATAAAATAAAATAAGAAAAATTCAATAATATATTTAGTAAATATGAAGATTGACTTTTCAGAGGTCATTAGGCACATAGAGCTGTAAGGATCATTGGAACTAGCAAACTAGGTTTTAATTTTGTAAAATCTAATAATAGATGGTTTGTTCAATTGTTGTGTCAAGTTTTCATGCACAGGTGAGACACACTTACATTTATTTATCAAGTTAAGTGTTGTGTCAATATCTAGTTTCCACGTAAATGTGGATACTTCTTCTATTTAATTCTTGCTAAAACCTCCTCAATATTCAGGTTTGCATAAAGTTTACATGCAAGTGGAGATTTTTTAAGATCAAATGGTATCAAGATTTTTTAATGTAATTAAATTATGACCTTGTTATATGTGTTGTCAACAAACACCACACAATTCACCTAATTAAAATTAATGTGTCAACACCTAATTTCGTCCGGATAGACAAAATCCACTTCAAAAAAATATATATTTATTTTTAATTAACTTCTAAAGAAAATTCAAAACAAAGGATTTGTTTAATCAAATTTGAATTTTTGTTGTTAAAATATGTGTTAGAAAATCAATCACAATTTCTTTTTAAATTTTATTCTTCTCCTATTTTCAAAAAATTTGATAATAATAAAAAAATATAAAAATTATGGATCTATCAAAACTATCACCTCTTGGGTCAGTCCTCATTTCTTTTCACACCCCAGCGTCCAAGCCCAACTCTCTTTCTATTCTCACGCTCTCTAATCACCCGCACACCCCCAAATCTTCAGGATCCTCTCTCTCTCCTCCCAAAATTTTCGTACACCCAACAAACCAACACACAGCAGCGTCACCCTCTAGTGCTTGCAAAAAGTAATTTTGTCCTCTGGATGAGCAATCCCAAAGCTGGTAAAAGAGGAGGATGTCCCCTAATAAGACAAGAGAGGACAATACTATTGGTTTTTGGGGATATATGGGAGCAGCAAGAGGGAGGAGGAGGACACTGTTACATTCAAATCTGGCTGCTTAGTGAAAGGGGGAGCCTGGGCACAGATTGAACACGGTGGAATGGGAGGGAGAAAGAAGATCAACTCAGAACTAGGGGAGAATATATTGCAGAGAAGAAAAAACAGGTATGATTTCGAAAGCCCAGGGTATTCGATGCTTATCTGATATTGCATGAAAAGCCGTTTTGTTTGAATACAATGTGATTATCTGTTCTGTAAATACCTTTGCTGTATAAATACTTTGCTGCTTCATTTTGATTTTCGGAAAACTCCATGCTTGGTCCATTCGTGCCTCCCACACAAACCTCTCGCCACCACGAACTTGGGTACCCCCGTATAGCTTCCTCCATGCCACCTTTCTCTCAAAATCATACAACCCAAAATATACCTAACACTTACCTTGTACCAACCTCCACGAAACCACCCCTCATGCACTCACGCACTGGGCATCATTCTTCAACAACCTCGTCCTCAGTTTCTCTTCCACCCTAACCTTCTTCTTCCCTCGCCAAACCCATCGAACCTGCTTCACCACCTACACCCTGCTCTTCTCCACCTCTCTTCATCATGCCTACTTCCAAACCTCGTCTTCCTCCAATCTTCAACCGTAGCCAGGACCGAGTCTGCTTCAAGCTTCCCCAAACAATCCCAAATCCATCACCTTCCTCTCCTCTTCCATTACGCTTACAAAAGTCATCACTCCCATTGCTAGGGAGCTAATGTCATGCTCCATAGCCTTCCAGCAACCACCTCCCAGAGCCATGCATGTCCCTTTCCCCATTTTCAACGTAGCTCACCACTAACCAACCTTCCCCAACCACATGCCACCATATCTCGCCACCACCACTTCACCCTAAAACCACGACGTAGCCAATACGCCCTCCTTTTAGCCTCCACACTGTTACCATGGAACCCACCACCACCAAGTCTGAAAACCACCTCGAAACTGCCACTTCGTACCACTACCATATCTCCTTGCACCTCCAAATCCACGTCGCAACCGTCAACCCTTTACCACCCTTCCTGTGCCTTCCTCCCAACCTGAGTCTCCATCTACCCTGCACTTCTTCACCTCTCTTTACCATGCCCACCTCCAAACCAATAAACTGCAATGACCATACACCCTCCTGCACCTTAAAGGTCACACAACAGCACCACCTTTGACCTTCTAAATCCACATAACAACCACTCATCCGAGACTCTTCCACACTCACCATCAGGCGCCATCTCACCATGCTTCCACTGTCACCAACTAGTCTCAACGCCTCTCTCTCACCACAAGCCCACGCCTCCATCACCTTTACCATCCCCTCCACTCACTCCCTCTTCTTCCTCCGCAAGCCAAAACCAAACCAGACATGACCACTCCTCCCTTTTTACCCTTCCACCCTTTTCATGGCATCATCTGAGAACGTCATAAGCTTTGAGCCCTAGACGATGCTTTCGTCCATCCGTCTCTGATCCCTGCCCTAGCCACAACGTCATCCACCCTTCATCTCCAACCTCCAAGAACTTCCAACGACCACGTCTGCCCCGGCGTCCTCCTCCATCTTCACCAATACTTCCACCACCCTAGCGCAAACTAACCCTTGCCTCAAAACCACCCGAACCTCCAAACCATTGAACCACCATGGAACCACTACCCACGCACCAAGCTAACCTCCTTCTTAACCATAACAGTGCCTTTTCCCCCTTATTTCAACCACACTCCATCATCAAACTTCCATAAACACTCAGCACTTTCAACCAACCGCTTTCACGAATGTCACCACCATCATGCAGCCTTCACCAACACCCTCCAAGTCCACTTAGCAACTGCCGTAAACGCTGCCACCCTTTCCTCCATCTTCATCATCCCTTCTCCTCCACCGCTGTTGTACCACACCTCCTAACCTTTAAAGAAGCCACGCGTCACCCTCCCATGCACCTCCAAACCCACGTAGCAGTCACCACTATCATCCTCAACGTCTTCCTCCATCCCCGCCAAGGTTGCCACGCTCCACCCAACAGCACTGAACCACCATGAACCCTCCACCACCACCAAGGGTCAAACTGTGAGCCACAACATCGAATCCATGAACCTCATCTCACCAAGCAACCAAAAATGCACGAACAGCCAACGTTTTGGCTTGGTTTCAACCCCACTCGCCGGCGCCGCCGTCGACGGTGCCGTTGTTGACTCCAGCTGTCGCCGTCGTTACCCTTGCCTATCATGCCATCTCATGCATATCATTTAATTTTAATCTATTATGTAAAATAACTTATTTAATTTTATAATAGTTGTTTAAAAATATATATTATATGATTTTGATTTGTTAAAATTTGAAGAATTAAAATAAAGATAAAATATAATAACAAATACTATATATTAATTATAAAATAATAATGTATAGTATTCGTTAATGAAAAATAATTAAATTTATATACTCAATAACAATTATTGAATAGTTTATGTCTTAAAAATTGAAACTTTATTATAATATAATATAAAATAAAATAAGAAAAATTCAATAATATATTTATTAAATATGAAGACTGACTTTTCAGAGGTCATTAGGCACACTGAGCTGTAAGGATCATTGTAACTGGCAAATTGGGTTTTAATTTTATAAAATCTAATAATAGGTGATTTGTTCAATTGTTGTGTCAAGTTTTCATGCATAGATGAGACACACTTACATCTATTTATCAAGTTAAGTGTCGTGCCAATATCTAGTTTCCACGTAAATGTGGGTCCTTCTTCCATTTAATTCTTGCCAAAACCTCATCAATATTCAATATTCAGGTTTGCATAAAGTTTGCATGCAAGTGAAGATTTTTTAAGATCACATGGTATCCAGATTTTTTAATGTAATTAAATTATGACCTTGTTATATGTGTTGTCAACTAAGACCACCCAATCCACCTAATTAAAATTAATGTAATTAAAATTAAAAAAATAAAGAGTCTCTTATGCTACTCTATACCTTTCCTCTTACTTCTAGGTTTCAACCATATTTCAAAAGAACAGTCACTCTTTTCAAATGAAGAGTCATCCATTTAAAATAAAGAGTCGTTCATTTGAAATGAAAAATCACCAAAAATATTTTATCATTTTAAAAAGGAATGATTTAAATTAGAAATGAAAAATAAATAAATGAATAATATAAATTTTAATTTGAATTACAGTGGATTAGATAAAAATAATCATTCATTAACATTTTTTTTTTCAAAAATGTAGGCAAAAATAATGCTACCTTGCCTGATTTGTAGAATCAAAATTAAAGTTATAGAATCACCCATTTCAATGTTATAGACATCTTAATGTTAAATTTTATGTCTTGGATAGAAGAAAGCAACTGCAGTGCTGGCGTGATAGAGGGAAAACAATACATCACAGTACTCAAAAAGCTGAAAAGGAAAGCCTATTCCGACAAGTAAAATTAAAAGTCGGCCCTTACTCTCTTCTCACACAATTTTTGCAAATTTTCTCATTCATTGCTTACTTCCTCTCTTGTCTCCGTAATAATTACTTTTTCACCTCTGTTCTTCTCTACCAGCACCCTCTACCAGCTACATCACAATAATAATTATTTTTTCATTTCTGTTTTGAAATAATATAATGTGATTTGTACTGGAAATAGATGTTGTGAGTGGTGAATATAGATAAAATATGTCGGAGACTGTAACCATAAAATATTAAAGTGCACGTTCATCATAAAAGAAATTGTTTGCCTCAACTACGTCTCAGCAAAAGCCATATTCCTTCTATAATAGTTTGGTTTGGCCTAGAGTTGCGATACTGATATATAATAGATGTAATCAAGAATATCATATCAGATCAAAATCTAGAATGGTACACTCTGTACAATAAAAAATTCAAAAAACTAAACAAACTGTACTATGTATGATTGTATTGAAAAAAAAAATCCAACTCCTGATGCCAGAAAATGAATCCTATGTTTGATACAGGAATGAGTTAATGGACAAATCCTATGTTGTCATTCATGACACAGGTTCACCTTTCCTCAGCTAAAGATTCGGACCAAGTAAGAGACATTGAGGAAGAGTTACAAATATCTTGAAAAGAGTTGGCTGTGAAGCATAGCTAAAGTACTAGGAATACTCAGACAATATATCATTGATTTCAACTGTTAGAGAAATAATTATCCATATTCTCAACTTCTGAATCGTCGACCCCTTTCTTCCCCTTTAGAAGATTCACCACTTGTGTCATTATGGGCATCAAACCAATTGAATTAACTACACAAAAAAATTAAACAAAATGATTAAAGATTGTCAAAAAAATTGTTCAGGTGGAAGGATAAATACCTCGAGAGGTATGAGAGCTTTTGGAATGATCCTGTACGTGAGTGAGGGTAAAATGAGAAGAAGAAACAAACAAATAATGAGACAATATCATCAATGATCAGTGACACCAGAAAGAAATGTTTTTTTTATGCACATACCCAGGACATGACAATCACCATCATACACTTTCTCAAATATTAAGCCCATCAGCCCAAGACTGCCCCCACCATACACCAAGTCTAAGTTCCTTTTTACCTGTATTTCACACCATAAGATAAAAACACAAACAAAATGATGATGAAGAATTCTTCATTCTACGTGTGCAGGCCACAGAACGCATTCATACAATATTGTTAAACCTACCAGAAAAAGGTGACTTACTTTCTTCCAGAGGTCTCCTTCCACACAAAACCTCCAAAATCAAGATACCAAACATGTAAACATTTGTCTGAGTGGAAGCTCTTTTGTGGTGCTAGCAACTTGACCATGGTTGTGCATTTAAACTTGTCGCAACGGGATCACGACGAGGCGATCAAAATTTTTTTTAAAAATATTTAAATTGAGATTGGAGTCGCCACCATAGTTTATTATGGAAAACCATAGAAAAACCAAATTTAAAAATGTCTACGAACCAGATTCAAAGATTTGGAAGTCGGTTACGTATGGGGAAGGTATTAGCACCCCGGTATTAGCACCCCACAATGCCCGTCCTAAGACGGTACCTTTAATAAAATGAATAGAAATGTGTGGTTTTATAAAATGTCATTTTTCCCAAATAATAACAATAATAATACGAATAAAGATAAATAAAATAACAAAATAAACAAATATAAAAAAACAAAACAAATATATAAATAAGAGAAAGAAAATATGTTAATAAACATAATACAAACAATAACAATTATGCAAATAAAAATAATAAGTAAAAATAAAACAAATAAACATATATTTTTTTTTATTTTTTAGGGCCCGACAAGGATTGACCTTGGTCCTACGTATCTCTATCCATGATAGAAAATCAGGGTACACGTAGTTCTATTTTAAGAATTTTGTTTGGTGATATTTGATATCTGGTTATATTTTTTAATTTTTAAAACTTTTTTCGTTTTTTTCATTGAAGTTAAATATTTTTATTATTTTTTTAAAATTCTTTGTTTATTACTATTATTTAATTATTTTTGAAATTATTTGGAATATAATATTTTTATTTTTTCTAAAAAAAGTTTGTTAATAAAAATATTTTTTTTCTTTTAATTCTTCTGCCTAATCCACTTTTATTTCTATTAAAGGAAAAGAAAAAAAGAATACAAATATACATATAAACATAATTAAAATAAAATAAAACTTGATATTTATTATTTATGTGGCATGGAGCACCAGTATCCCACGCTACCCCTTTGTTCATAACTTCAGTATATATTTCTTTTTTATATAGAATATTGAATAAAAACTAAATAATTGATTTAAATAATAAATGTAAATGACATAGAAATAAAATATAATAAAAATATTAAGCCCAAAACATTTTTTTATCAATTTTCTTATTATCATTATTACTAGGTTTATATTTTTATTTTTTTATTGTTGAAAAACATTTTATCTTTTTCAATGATTTTTAAAGTTGTTTAGAAACTTTTCCATTTTTCTTTCTTTTTTCCTGAAAATTTTTTCACAAAAACAACATCACTTTATTATTATTTTTTTTACTTTTTCCCGAAAAATTAATTATTCATTAAATTTTTAGGAAAATTTTATATTCTGTTTGAGAAATAAAAAAAAGGTCCTATATTTTTTTATATTTATTTATAGACGAATCAAAGCAAAAAGGGTTGAATATCAAGATGTTGTAAAAACTCTCAAACAATCATATTACATAAAGAGATAAAGGAATCAAGTGAGCAACCAAAATATATCGATTGAAGATCCTTAAACAACATGTTTTAACACGAACCAAAGTAATAAGGGTTGAATTATAGGATAATAAAAGAATCAAATGAGCAATCAGAATTATATATACATATACAAAAAAAGATAGATCCGAACTTACCCGTTGAAGCACTACATCAAGAACTTCAGACTTTTTCTCCTCCTGCTTTCGATGACTTTAGATGCCCACTAAATTTTCAGCATTGTGATTCTTGTTGTCTCTCTGAGGTTTTTTCGCGTGTCCATCCACTTGCTCACTATGCATATTTATACTAATTCTAGTCAGCCCACTGTTAATTCAAATTTTAAATCCCTTAATTCCTAATTATTCCCACTTAATTATAATTTGTGAACTACCAATTCATTATTCTCTTTTAATTCAGATTCAAATCTATTAAGTCCTAATTATCCCCACTTATGACACCAACTGACTGTTAAATCCCAAGGACGAATCCAGACTGAAAAATGGGCAGAATTATACCATTATTGTTGTTATGACATCATAATCTCCCATACATATAATCAAATTCAAAAATAAATGAATATGAGAAATAAATGGGGAATATTGAAGGTAATGTCGCTGAAACATTTTATTATTATTTTTTAATTCGTTTTTTTCTTTATTGTTTTTCCATTTTTACATTTATTGAAAGCAACCTAAATAACACAACAATAGAAATAGATACTTAAACCTTTTTTATTTTATTTTAATATTATTATTATTTTGAAATATATATTTATTATCATTATTTTTTCTACTTTTCAAAAAATAAACAAATTATCTAATTACTATTTTAGAACATTAACCAAATGGAGCCTGTAAAATAAAAAAGATGAACATAACAATTCAAAAAGAAATTGCATTAATTATTAGAAAATCAACATTTAATTAAAAATCATTAGCATTTAATCACTATTAAGCAGAAAATTGTTTGTAATTAATCAGAATAATAATCAGATCAACTATTCAAATTTCTAGCCTTTCTAAATTTTTTAAATTTATTTTCAATTAATTTTCGTATCATTAATGGGTATCAGAAAAGGCAAGCAAAGAGAGGATGTGACATGGCAACACTTTAATGACAATTTTATTTTTATTATTATTTTTTTTAACAAATTTTTAATAGACTAATTTTCTTTACTTTTTTTATTCTTTTTTACGAATTTTATTTTAACTTTATTTATAAAATAGAATGGAACCAAAACTGTTTTTTTATTTAAATAATAACACACATTTTTATTTTTATTTTATATTGTTTTATATTTTGGAATAATTTTAGTTGCCCGGACGAAATTGGGTGTTGACAAAACTGAAATCAAGCAAATAGGGTTTGGAAGGTGAGAGGGTGAGACCGAACGAAAATGCAAGAGAAAGTGTGTTGCGACAGTGAAAAAAAATGAGAAACGTAGAAGAATGAGAGAAATTTATAAACATAAGATTAGGGTTTTTTGAAATTTGAATTTTGAAATGTGAATGAGGGAGAAGAGTGAGGCGCGGAAGGGGTTTTTTGAAATTTGAATTTTGAAATGTGAATGAGAGAGAAGAGGAAGGCGCGGAAGAGGGGTTCACGTGTCACATGGAGGAAAGGCCAGGATTTGTGCTTCATTGAGTGACACATGTGCTATTTTCCTTTCTAGGTAAATATTTGTTTTGATTTTTTTTCATAAAATTTGTTGTTGTGACACGTGGCAAAAGTTGTCGCTTGTGCTACCTACAATTGTATTGGATATAGATTTATAAATATTGATGATCATTCTCTTAATTTTTGACACGTCTTTATTTTCATGGTTATTAATGACTGTAATGATCTCGTAAATAAATTATACAGGAGTATATTACATTGCAAACGGAGATGAATAAAATTTACAATTTGGAGAATATATTTTTAAGTTTTTGAAAAACTTTATATCATAAAAACATTGTGTTAATTTATGTAGTGGGGTGAGTTTCATTTTAAATATGTTTCGATTTAAATAATTTTAAATAACATATTTTGGATTATGCTACATATTTGATAATATTTTATTTAGGCTTATACATTTATTTTAAGATTTTTTTTATGAGAAAAAAACTTAGGCTTATTGTGTTTGATAAAGAGAAATATAATAATTAATTAATAAAAATAATAGGAGGTTACAATGGATTCATGATAAAGTCATAACACAATATCCCTAAAACACAAAAGCAACAATTGTCCTTTATGGACATCCATTAAAAGAAGCTTGCCGATGTAGCAAAGGCTCAAGATTACATTTATAATAAGTGTCTTTTATGTCCATAGTGAAAAAGTTCGCGTGATTATATCATAGTTTGTCTCTTAAACAATTTAGAAAGGGAGTGTGTCTATCTTTGTATAACCTTTAATATTGCGAAGTTAGGTTTTTATAATAAGAAATACTTATTCAAAATCTTCTCCATCGATAATGAACCTTGTATTCAAAATAATCTTTGTTGTATAGCCTAGAGAGACTAGACATTATGTACTCAAATAAGTAGGAGTGGACTTATATTGTCATTGTAAGTAAGAAGTGACAATGATAATATGTGTAATCTTATTGATTAGTGGTCTTTTGCAATTAACAAATGAAAGTTGGACTAGCCAAAGTTTGGAGTAAACCAATACCGTAAGTATGTATTCATTGTTGTTTTCTTTTACATGTTTTCATTCACTCTTGGTTGTATCTTTTAACTATTTCACAAAAGTATTTTAAGTGTGTTTTATAAACTAGTAAATGATCCCTTTTGCGGTATTTGATAAGATATATTGTGAAATTCAAAAGTGTTTTTAAGCTCTATTCTAACTTCTCATTTCTATAAATGACCTTGTTTTTCAAATTGAATATAACTTAGGTTGGCACAAGCAAGTATAAAAGGTGGTATTCATTTCGTTTTATTTTATAGGTTTGCATTCACTATTGGTTTTCTCTTTTAACTATTTTACAAAATTATTTTGAACGTATTTATAAACCATCAAACAACTCCCTTTATAACATTAATAGGTTGTCATGCAAAAAATTTTACTATATTTTTTTAAGATCTATTCAAATTCCTTGCTTTTTTTAGACATTGTCTTTTAAATGAAATGTAGCTTAAGTTCGGATTAACCAATATAAATAAAGTGTTCACTTCTAGTTTTGTTATAGTATTCGTATGCAAGTCATTGTTTGTGAAAATATTTTGAAACATATTTTAAAACTTTTAGACACTCCCATCAACATCCAATCAGTAACATGTTGAGAAAAAGTTTTCTAGTGCATTTTAAAGCTCTATTCAAACCTCACTCATTTATAAAGCTAATTGTTTTTTACTCTATAAGTTGAAGTTGTTTTCCTCATTGAATTTCTTAATCTTGAATGTAGTATCTATCTTCTTACAGAAAATTATCATAAATACGAAACTAAATTGAAATTAACTCTTTTACCATTTTATTATGCACCTAGCACCGAAATAAACTTAAAAGACAAAAAAAAAATATAATCGAATATTTATAGCTAATCACAACAATTGGAGACACAAAACAAAAAATACATAAAGTAAATAAGAACAAATAATTGTCTTGTATATTATGCAATAAACATTACAAAAAATAATACGTTCTTGTATTATGATGCATGTATCCATAAGATCTTTATTTAGACTACAAAACTTTAATTTGGAATGTCTAACTTTAATCAACTAACATAACAACACTTACAACAGCTTATGGATTCATTAGATGGGCGAAGAACTTAGCCATCAAATAGTAATATTATCAAATGCGGCTACAATTTTCTATAACTATTAGATTTCTAACTAGCAAACGACATCTACAATTATTAGACACTAGATCCTAAAAATAGTTAAATTCACTAAAATCTACAAATTTAGAAGTAACAAGTATTGGTCTTAAGATAATTTACTGCAAAATAAAATAGAAATAGACAATAAAAAATAAAATAAATGTTTTTATTCAATTAATTCTAGAAAATATTTTATGAAACCATCGTAAATAAATAAAAAAAATAATCCTTATTTTATAAATACGAAAAAAAGAATTAGATAAAAGTATTTATACATAACAATGAAATCAATACAACAATGAAATAAAGTTAAACCACAATAGATGAAAATTGGTAATGATTGAGAGAACACTAGAATTGAAATAGGGTTTAAGTTATGGTTGTAGGTTACCTTTTTTATTTTATTTTATTTAGTCTTGTATTAATAAAAGATTTAAAAAGTTATAACTTTTTAATATTCAATCAAGTCTCTTAATCTTTAAATTGATGTCGTTGGATTTATAAATTGTCACAATACATTAGTTATAAATTATATTATGCATAAATTAAAAATGCAAGTATTTGTTTATTAACGGTTTTGCTGCTGACAAAAAAATATCACATTCATTATATTTTAAAAAATTAAAGAACTTAATTAACCTTTTATTAGTAATGAAATTAAATTGAGAAAAACAAATAAATAACGTAAAAAAACTAATGATGTGACTTTTTAACAATTATTTGATATGGCCTATTAACCCCAATACACAAAACAATGAAAAAAAAAGTAATTATGTAACTTCTGGGAAATGAATGCATCTATGCAACATTATAGCAACTCCTGGATCAGCCAAATTTTGCGGTGCACTTTGCATTTATCATGCATCCAACATTGGTAACTCCTTCATCAGCCAACTTTTAGAGCTAGAACTTTTGCTGATACAATAAAGCATAATGGTGCGATGTTGACATCCATTGCAATTACAATCACCTCACACTACTGCAACAAAATTTCCCAGAAATTGACAATTTTAGCTTTTTCATTAAGCACTTTATATGGTTGTTACAATACATCTATACTTCTTAGAACACAATCACCACCAAATAATTCTGAACGTGTTAGGAAACACAAATTCGGATTGAAAGTTGAGACACGATAAGAAAAGTGTTAAAAGTTTCCGGATATGTTAGTGGAATCCACTTTTATTTTATAAATCAGATTTTTAATAGAATTGATGGAAATCATATTCTATCCTAAAGATGATTGATGAGTTCTCTTTTACATATTCTCATATTTGATATCTTGACATAAAAGAGCGTTAGAAATCATACATAGAAGTATAGTTATATTGTAATATATAAGTAAACTAGAAATTTTATCTATCACTTTTTTATCAAACTTCACTTTATTCTTAGCTGAATGGCTTTTACGTGAAAGGCCATGTTAGAATTAAAGTCTATCTAGAAATGTTTATTAATCCTATTACATTACGTGAGAGACCTTGTTGGAATTAAAGTCTATCTAAAATCTTATTATATTACTCATTTTCTAGTCTTCCTATGACATAAAAGTATATGATAAAAGTTTCCTATAAAGTTATAATAAAATTATAATATATAGATAGTGTAGACTCCATCATACCAAAACTTATTCGACAAAAGTTAAATTCAAATCTGTAATTTAAACAATATTAATTGTGGATTATTGTTCAATTTATTAAAATATTTATTATTAAATTTTTATGCGATAAATTCACAAATATTCAATTCTGTAAAGTAAAAGTTTTAACTTAAAAGTGATTCTGCTGACAGAATTAGATAATCCATATTATAGAGAGAGAAAAAATGGAAACAATGCAAACGTCACATAAAAGAAAAGGTGACTAAATTTATTAAATACACGAGAAGTGTAATGATTATGAAGTTTGAAGATACAACTTTTATTTTGGCACCAGAATATAGATGATATAAGGCTTGAAACTGGTACCAAGTGATGTAGAAGGAGAAAGGGTAACTAGCCTTACAAATTAGAAGGCACAGTTTCCTAGACAATGAAGGGAAGGAGGAGGGCAAACACAAACAACCTCTCATCCTAAACCCATCTATAAACCTCACAGCACATGCCAAAGGTACAATGGAACATGCCACACAGCAAAATTATCTACAAAGGATTTAGACTCAAAAACACTATCCTTGTTCTAGCACTTGCTAGAAGTTTGCTTAATCAAAGCTTGATGAACGGCTCCACCTGCCTCTCAAGTAGTCCTCCAATGACACGTTTTGCTCAACACTGCACATGGAGAGGGAGTCATCCTCCACATCACGCAGAGCAAGGTTCAGGTGTGACTGCAGATTGGAAGCTGGACATGCTTCATCATCAAGCATTTCTGCTGCTTCCACAGCATTAACTTCTAGTCTTGCCCACTTCATCACTTCACCATCACCTCCAAGAAGCTTTGAGATCTGTGCTCCAATGGAACAAATATGAAGATTAAGTCAAGGAGTGTGATATTTCAACTCATCTTAGAAGTGCTTATTATCAAATCTTTCCAAATATAATTAAGTTCCACAACAAAAAGTTATCCAAACAAGTTCATACTATCTGTTTCTATAGAGGAATATATGTATCAAATTATAAGTCTTATAGATATCTCACAAGGCTCATTGGTGGTCTAGCTCTTGGAGCACGTCTGATACAAAGTGTAGCTGCCAAGACCATTCTTTCCATCTCTTCAGGATCATAGTTATCACCCAAACTAGGATCTAACAATTGTAACACCTTCCCACTATTTAGAATTGGATTTGCCTGCAAAAAGTTGTTTCTCCATTATTTTTCCTCCAGTACATGTGAATATGTAAGAATAAGTGTAGCAGAGTAGGTGATAGACTATAATATTACAGAGACTTACCCACATGACAAGGCTCTCTTGACCTTTGGGATAATCACTGCTTATGGGCTTTCTTCCTGAAAGGAGCTCAAGAAGCACAACACCAAATGCATAGACATCAATCTTGTCATTTACTTTGCCATACATGAAGTACTCAGGTGCCATGTAACTGCATAAATGAGTGTTTACATAATTTAGAAATTGGTAACTATTTAAATGCAATTTCTATCTGCAGCATGTGTGGATTATGTGGGAACTGAAAGTACAAACCCAAAGGTTCCAGCAACATCTGTGCAGATTATATGTGATGATGAGGTTGATGCCCATTTTGCAAGTCCGAAGTCAGAGAGCTGTGTTGAAAATCAACAAAGCAGCATGAGGCCTAGCATGTACAATACAAATGATTCAAAATATGAAATTCAACCAATAGAAGGATGCATTACCTGGGGTTCGAAATCCTCAGATAACAAAACATTTGATGATTTTACATCGCGATGGATCACAGATTGGCCTTCATTATTATGGAGATACTCCAAAGCCTCAGCAACACCCATTGCCACCTTATATCTCTCAGTCCAACCAAATACAAGTGGATTTTTCTTATTACCTATTTTGTATTGAAATGGAAAGAAGAAATTAGTGAGCTAACAAGGCCATATGTGTGCAAAATAATTAACTGCAGCAAAATAAAGTAGTGTACCATGGATGTTCTCTTCAAGGCTTCCTCTTGATAAGAAATCATAGACCAAGAGAAGATTACCATCCTCAAAGCAGAATCCAAGGAGGGAAATAATGTTCTTGTGATGCAAGGTAGTGATAATTTCTATTTCTAGAACAAACTCTTTTAGAACATCATCAGATGGCTTTAAGATCTTCACAGCAAGTTCCTTGCCATCAGGAAGGCAGCCTCTGTATACCTGACTACTTCCTCCTTTCCCAATCAAATTTTCTGAAATCACACAACACACCATGTTAAAAATAAAACCTCTTTTTTTGACAAATTGATCTCAAGATTCAAACAAGTACAAGATAAAATAATCACCAGGCAAGAAATTTGATGTTGCCAATACAAGTTCTTGGTACTCAAACAATCTGCAACTGGATGAGTATTTCTCATGAAGGCCCTCCAATTCCTTAGGAATGCTTCTCGAGTTGTGTTCAGGCAAAGTAGCAGTCCCTATTTCAGTATCCACTGGAACAAGAGCACCACTCTTGCTATCTAGAGCCAAAAACTGATCCTTATTTGGGCCACAATAGTTTGTTTTTTGGTCAAGATGTGCAGCATATGAAAGATTTCTAGAAGGTAACTGCATTGCCCATTGTACCACAGAGATCTGGCGAAACAGTGATCTTTCAGAATATTTCCTGTCAGATATAATTGTCCTGTGAAGCAGTGGCCAACCTGGTTTAGAAGCAGAATCATTGGTCGGCACAGACACTATTGCCAAAGGGTTCTCATCACAAGCATCACCACAAGACTCTTCCTCTGAATGGTTACAACATAAACCAAACGGTGCTGGGTTTGAAGAACAAATAGAGCAACGTTTCTTCTCAATGAATTCTTTAGAATCCAGAAAAGCCTTAGCCAAACTGTGATCTGAAAATTGACCACTACCCTTTTCCTGCATCACGGTACCATCATCATCTGATACTTTTGAAGTCTTGCCAAGTGTCCTGTGAATCGAACTAAGCACCCCGGTTGTGGGGTTCTTCTGATCAACTCCTGCAACAGACACATCCACTCAGAACTCTACATATCATGAGATTCACAATCTCACACCAGCACAGAACAAGGAAAATTCAATAAAAACCTTTAATGTCGGCTTGAGTTGCGGGTGAACCATCTCTCTTGAACACAATTTTCCCATTATCAACAGCAAGGACAGAACAATCCTTTGGTAGCTTCTTAGCACAGTACCTTGCCACAGATATACATGGCCGAATCCTATGAAGACCTTGAGGACTTCCAACAATGATGTGCGTTGCAGAATAAGCATTTGCTTCTCGAACCAGGATTCTCCTCACTGATGAACCCCGACAAATTTTGAACTTAAGATCCACCTGAATAACAGTTTCCACAAAAGAAAAAATTATAAAAAAAAAAAAAAAAAAAAAAAAAAAAAAATAAAAAAAAAAAAAAAAAAAAAAAAAAAAAAAAAAAAAAAAAAAAAAAAAACTTACAATTCACATATTCAAGTGAAGAATTTCCCCCACCCTTCAGGCTAAAACATCATTTCTAACTTGAGTTACAACTTTAAATTTGTGTCCCACATAGCATAAAAATATGCAATTTCTGGAGCCATTGTGATCACTATCAAAAACGGTGACAAAACCACCGACACAATTTAAACCTCCAAGAACATGACTGAGAAAAAGTTCGAGAGAGATGCTGAGAAACACAACCTGTTTCAAATTGCAGAACCCTTCGTAAACGGAAAGCACAGAGTCAAACGCTTTGACAAGTGAAAACAAAGACGATTTCCCATCTCGATTAACAATTTCTGCAGCAATCCATTTGACCAAAAGAGAGAAAAAAACTGTCAAACTCCATAAAAACCAAAAAAGAAGAAAAAGAACCATCATTTGATGGGGTGGTTATAGATACCATCATTCCCAAGAACATGAAGAGCAAGCACAACATCACAGGGCTGAGCCACTTTGAACAAAGCCCAAGTTAGCAACTCGGTGCTGTGTGAGTCCATCTTCACTCCCACGACCACCGTGCGGCCACCGTGGGCAGCCTCTCCGGCGGTGGAAGTTGGCAGCATTTTCATGAGTCAGTGCTTTAGCGTTGTCCTTTTATTGTCGGTGATGGCATGAGTCATGAATGACACTAAAAGTTTGAAGGGGCTTTGGAGGTTGTAACAAAGTTTGGTTTGGTTTTGAAGCTCGTGCGTGAGTGTGTGAGCGCACCAAAGGCGAAAACGAAAGGTAGAAGAAATTATCAGTATTATTATTTACTTGTTTTTTGTTACGTTATTGTGTTGTGCTAACTAATAATACTAGTGTAACGGTGATGCTGCAGATACGTATTTTTAAGCATGGATTCAGTGCGCAGGATTTTGACCACTGGGTCCCACTAGTAAATGACATCATTGGATCTAATCTTTTTCATAAAAAATATGAAAGCGTTTGCATTGGGATTTGGAATCTACCACGAGGTTGTTCTTTTGGGTCAACGTGGAAAGGGATTGTTTTTGCTCAGATTTCCCATAAGATAAAACTCTTAGTTTGAGAAATGGTAGAATTACATATGTTTTATTTTATCATTTTTTTTATTATATTTTTTTCATGGATTCTTGTCTCTGATTTCTATCCACTTTAAAATACTAGGGTTAATCAAGATCCTTTTGAAACTTGCTACTGAGATTTTTAATTTGGAAATTCGTTTGCTTTAAATTGGATATTATTATCTTAATGGATAGAGTGATTAGTGAGGCTATGTTTGATTTGCAAAAACAAAAATAAAAATGTAAGAGTCAGTTTTGCTTTCTGAAAGTTATGGTAGTTGAATGTTTGGTCCCTCACATAATTATTGTAAAGGTTAGCTTTTACACTTTCTTTAAATAAAATTAATTATTTTATTAATTACGATATTTAACTTAATTAAGTATATTGTTTACAGATGCACTCTCGATTAGACTTAGCAATTTAATTTAGCCCCCAGAATTTGATCTTGATCAACATGGTTGAAGTCTGAAAGGGTTTATAGATAAAAAGTTCACATAAAAGAAAACTCATACGATTAAAATCTTCACAAAAGTCTTACAGACAAGTATCAACCTATGGGCTAATTTTTTTGTTCAAAAGAAAAAATCTTTAAAAGTGAATGTTCCAAAAAAAAAACATTTACCTTAGAGAAACCTGTGTAAAGAAAAGGTTAATTTACTCCCAACTTTAAATACTTATAATATAATATAGTTTAAATTCTTAAGATTTACATGATAGTTTAATATAACTTAATTACAATTCTCAAGAAAAAAAAAACTTACCGTAAATGGTTTCTTAACTTTCTTATCAACCATTGAATACAAAATTCTTTATAACCTTTTCCAACTTTGACACAAGACTTTGGTATTTGTTAAAATAAAAAGTTAACATTAGCATTGCATTTTACAATAATACACATGTAGAATATTTACTATATGTCTTCAAATAAATAAAAAATTAAATCCCATGTGATATTAATTAAAATATAAAATTTATTATAATATATATATATATATATTAAAAATATTAAACATTATGAAAATCAATTATATTAAAATTAAACTTTATTTTAATTATAAATAAGTATTATTATCAAAATAATTGAGTTAAAATAAATAAACACATGTTTTGAAGATACAATTGATAATTATTTGGAACTTATCCACTTCTAACTGAAATAACTTAAGTATTATTTAGGCACATAATCACTCTTGACTAGAAATCTTGAGTATTATTTAAAATGTAGTTGCTCTTGGTTAAAACTTTGAGTATTATTTAAACTTTAATGACTCTTGGCTAACCAAGTGAATATTATTTGGAATGTAATCACTCTTTGTTAGGATGAGTATTGTAATCACTCTTAACTAAGAAAAATATTATTTGAAACATAATCACTCTTGGCTAAAACGAGTATTCCTTAAAATACAACCACTTATAACTAAGACAAACAAGATTGGTATAGATATGTGATCACAAAGATCACACTAGTTACTTACTACAAAAGAGTAACATCTTATAATAGATACATACACACAAACACACACACACACACATATATACATACATATATATATA
>Ga0209489_103994_pt1 | contig 27878 bp, 25 predicted proteins | sample SiratrowhiteBW_FD_187527 | JGI IMG/M metagenome (GOLD analysis project Ga0209489, IMG submission 187527) | Root nodule microbial communities of legume samples collected from California, USA - Siratro white BW (SPAdes) (version 2) | ecosystem: Host-associated > Plants > Roots > Nodule | place... | reverse complement strand
TATATATATATTAATCAGATAATGGCAGTTGCATACGATATAGTGTATCAAATGGAATTATTTAACTTAGCGAATTTGCTTAAATAAAAATGTTTTAGTTATATACAATATTGAAAATTCTCCTAAATAATAATAATATGCAAAATATAGAGATACAGAAAGAGAGAATTTATATTGTAATATTAATACTCGTTCATTTGACTAAACAAAATACGTCTAGTTTTAATCAATTGATTGAATTTTATTATTTAGATTACCGCTGTAAAGTATAGGTTGAGTATTTTTGGGCACGTAATCACTCCTAACTAATTCTTTGAGTACTCTTGACACAAGTCACTCCTAACTTAATTGAGTTTTTTTTGGGCTCGTAGACATTCCTAATTAATCCATCTTTCAACATAAGTTACTACTGGTTTAACTGATTATTCTTTAATCAAGCTACTCCTGGTTGACCTTCACTACAAGAAATTCTTGATTTACCTACGAATTATTACATACGGATTTTTATGCATAGGTAAATTTAGCATTATATATGAATTTTACCTATAGATCCATTACATACGAATTTTACCTATAGATTTTATTTATAGGAAAATCTATAATTAATTACATACAAATCCTAATCTGTAGGTAATTTTAGCATTACCTACGAATTTGTTACCTACGGATCCAAATCTATACGGATCTAAATCAGTAGGTAAATTACCTATGGATTTTTTCGTAAATAATATTAACAATTAATTTTATTGAAATTACTATTACTATTATTATTATATTAACTTTATTATTATTTTTAATATTATAAATAATAATATTATTAATGATATTATTATTAATTATATTAACATTACTATTATTATGATTAACAATATTAATATTATTATTATTAATTACAAAAATTAGTAATATTATTAAAATTACTACTACTACTAATAATAATAATTATTATTAACTTATACAATTAATATTATATTATTTTTATTAGTTTTTTTATTATTATTATCATTATTATTATTGTTACTATTATTACTACAATTATTATTATTATTATTATTATAATCGATATTATTAATAATATTATCATTAATATTATTATTTACGATATTATTATTGTCAATATATATAATTAATATTATATTTAATATTATTTTTATTAATTCTATTATTATTATTATTATTATTATTTTGGTTAATTTTATTACAACTAATATTTTTCTTTTTATTATTAATATCATTAATATTAGTAATATTATTATTGATATTAATAATTACATTATTATTATTATTATTATTATTATTATTATTATTATTATTATTGTTTTAGTATTTTAATATTATACTTACTAATATCTGATAATAATAATAATAATAATAATATTATTATTATTATAATAAAAGTAATAAGAATGAATATATGATCGCAAAATTAATGTTGGTACATTGGTTATGACTTGGTTTGCATACCTGAAGGACTTGGAGTAATGCTCTCAACAATTTATGAATAATTATAATTTAGGTGTTATCAATAATAAAATCAGTAATAATAAATATCAATAATAGAAATATAATAATAATAATCACAATATTAAATAATTTATAAAAAATATTTTGTATTTATCTATGGATTTAATTTGTATGTAATATTGGTAGTAAATTACTTACGGATTTTGTCGATTACATATGAATTTTTTCTATTTGTAAATATGATTTTTCTTTTAGTGATTGAGTATTATTTATTTAAGTCACTCCTAACTAATCACTGAGTATTCTTTACTCAAGTTGCTACTGGCTAACCACAAAGTATTATTTGAATAGTAGCCACTCTTGGCTAATATATGAGTATTTTTTTTACGAAATAGTCACTCTTAGCTAATAATCAAGTATTCTTTACCAAATAGCTTCTCCTAGTTAATAATCGAGTATTCTTTACCAAAATGGTTAAGATGAAGAAGTTATATACAAGGTGATCAACTGATCATGTTGAAGTTTGCTATAGAGGATAATCGTCTGAAGACGTATATAGAATTTGATCTCTCTCTCTCTCACTCTCTCTCTCTCTCTCTCTCTCTCGTAGTTAGCTGATTGAAATTCAATAGCGTTGAAATTCAATAGCGTTCTTCTATGAAACTTTAGATTGACATAGAAAATTTGAGTAGTGTTTCAACATTATACAATTTGGCTTCTACTCCTTAAGATTCTTTATACATGCTATGAAAGAATGACCGTTGTGAGTCTACTTTTTCCTATTGAAATCAATTTTAGTTCTTTTATATGTTATTCTTTCGTCTAATGAGCTTGCTTGACTAGAATGCATTAAATGCACTTCATATAACATTAAATCCTCTCTTCTTCTTTACATAATCTTCCTAATAAATGGATGCAGTTATCTTTCCTTAGGTAGTGTGCCATGACTTGATTTTGCCTGCTTGTGTATAGTCATACAAGGTAGATATCCCTTTCAGAGTTGCTAATGCTCACTGTTAGGTAATTTGCATAGAAGAATTAGCTTTTGCTCTAACTCCAGAGATCTTTCGATGTTAATTTTAGCCTATGCTTTCAGTGGATATTTTTCGTGAACAAAAATTCCCTACAACATAAAATAAACATATAGATATTTATTGAAATACGGGGTCAACTTAGTCTATGCTCGTATTGTTTGATGTTTTATGCGCATTTCATCTAATATTTTATATGCCTTATCAAATGTAAGAAAATACAACACAATGTTGTATCGTCTGTCAAATGAAACACTTAAGTCTTACATAATCTCTTGTTTACTCATAGTCATCATCTTACAAATGGGTATGACAATATTTTATACTTAGTTATTTTTAACACTAAATCAAAATTCAAGAGTGTTGAACTTTTGCTGTCACATAATATTTGAGTAAAAAACTTATAAATAGAAAAATCTAACTATTCAAACTTCATTTTAGAAAACCACCATATCTCTAAAGCACTTTTTCTCTGTCTTCTTTCTAAATTTTTGAAGGATTTTCTCATCCTTTCATAGATCAAAACCGACCTTAGAGACTCTAGTGAAGGATAAAGCATTTATATACAATTATAAATTATTTTAAAGTAAGTTCCTCTTTACACTTTTTCTTGAGTTGGTTTTGAGAAGAAGTGCATGCTTAGGGGCTCGGCTGTTGTATGTCATTCTTCAAGGAGAAAAATGAATCTTTGGTAGTCTAAGATCATGAGGGTATGTTTATATTATTGATCAGAGTATTTTATGTACATGTTTACCTTTCTTGTGTGATTAGAGAATTAGAAGCTTAAGCTTGAGTAAAACAAGTCTTAACAACTAAGGGAAGTTACTTATGTTTTTTGACAGTACTTTATGGTGTATGATCTGGATGTGAAGGTGACTTGACACACTATCTTGATTTCTATGCAAGTTTTATTTTTTTGTTTGAACATAATTAAAGGTTTGAAATTGAGTAAACATGTTATTTAAGTTTTTGGTTAATGGATAATTATTTTAGAGCACTTAGAATTCAATACGAGATATTGATATGGTGAATAGATTATGCATGTTAAAGGATGAAGTTTCTTAAACTAAGTTTTTAATATGATTTAGATGAGTATAGTGATTTTTCACATAATTATTAATGTATTTGTATTTAAACAAATTATAGTCATTATGATAACTTTGAGTTTGTTTAAAAGTTACAATTATTAGATTGATTTTGGGTGATTTTTGAAGTTTCTCTTTGCCCTATTTTTGATCAAATGAAAGATTTTTTGCTTAAACGAAAATAGAGTGGTTGCTCGTTGTGCTAGAGCAATTGCTCTCGACCTTATTTTAGGTCAAGTGAAAAAAACTTATGTTTTTATAATTGATTAATATAAATGTTGAATATAAATGTCAGTAGAATATTGAATTGTTTATTTAATAAAGATGTATTTTGTTTAAATAAATTATGTTGTATGAGAAAAGTTGTTGAGAATGATAAGAAATCACTGAATTTTGGAGTTATAAATTTGGATGATTTGTGAATCACTATTTGATTTTGTGTATTAAGCGAAAACTATGTTGTAACAGAGATCTTTAGCTTCACTAATCGTCTAAGTCATGTGGACTAAGACATTAGGTAGTGATATATTGAATAAGAGTTTGTAGATATTCCTTACTGAATATCCTTTGATGTATTGATCCATGTATGATTTATATGGTTATGTAAGTTTGCATTTAAGTACGCCATTAGGTTCAAACACCTAGCTAAATTCTATACCTAGACCATATTTGAGGCTCGAAGGTGCAAAAATTTCGAGTATAGGTTAAAGAAATAAGTTAAAGGAAACGTCCATGAGTGAATTTCTTGCTTTAGTGGAGAAAGAAAGAGTAACAGAGAGTTTGAGCTAAACAACAAGCAGGAGAACCTTCTGGAAATACACCTAAGTATGGAGATAAAAGAAGCCTTATTATAGACCTCAATCTTATAAAAGTAGAGGATTTAGTTCTCTGTAATTAAATGTTAGATGTGATGTAATGATCTACATGTTATTAAATTTGACCCTTAACCAATTCCAAATGTGACACGCGAAAAATGTCACATGTTTTGTCATACAACAAAAGTTCGTCATGTGCGGTTAGGAGTAGCAAAATTTGGTGGGGTACAATATTAGGGCAACAATTAGGGGCCAAGAGTGTTTGTTATTAGTGAAGTTAAAACTTCACAATTTGGTAGTCTTATTAGAGGTATTTTTTATTTTTTTATTTTAATATCTAGAAGGTAGTTATCTGTATTGTTTGATTATGGGGCAACACTTTCTCTTGTACCATTTGTCTATGTTAAGAAACTTAAGTCGCTAGTTAGAGAGTTAGAGGTTGAGTTAGTGGTATCTAAACTAACTAAGGGGGTTATAGTGACTCATGTCTACTGAGTGTCCGATTGTTATAGTAGGACGAAAATACAAGACCAGTCTGATTTTTATGCCTCTGAAAGATTCAGATGTTATCTTATGAATGAATTGCTTACATTACTTGTTGGATATCCCTTTCAAAAGTGCTTATAAATGTGTTTTATAAAATAATCAGATGAACCTTTATAGGAGTCTGCATTTTTAGAGCTAACCTTTTTTAAGTTGGTATTAGAGCTCATCAACTCCCTTTTCATACTCTTCAATAATGCAATATACATTCATCTAACTTCGATCCATAACTATGTACGTTACAAACTCCATCATCATCAACCATGCAATATGAAATTCTCACTTTTGTAATTGAAGGAAAGACCCTATCCATTCAGGAAAACATTTTCCATAATTCGGTAACATGTACAAACAAAGTCTATTATCTTAAATTTGATAAAATTTTGACAACATGTTGCACTAGCCTTCGAAGTATATGAAATGAAAGTGGTCAAAAAGCACCATAGTCAAGTATGCACCCAAAGTACAACATAAAATGATTTGAATAAACATTTTATCAAAATTAAGCATAGACTTACAATGTGTATGTATTAACAAATTATGAAAAATAATTTTTCCAAATTGTTCAATCAAACAATTCCAGATTTAATGCAAATGATTGATGTTTAACCAATTACACTAGATCTCAAACGTAAACTAATGTTCCCTCAATGTGTGCATGAATAACACATAATATAAATAAAACTAATAAAAAAAATATACAATATCATCCAAACATATTACAATACACCTTACTTCTATGATCAAATATAAACATTTTTCCCTAAAATATATTATATAAATTACTTATAATTTAATCTTTAAAGTGCAAACAAACTATTGATTACAAGAATTAATTAGTCCATGTCATTTTACTATTACTAAATTTTAAATTTCAATTTTAAACATCTAATTAACATTAATCTATTGTATTAAATTAATATTAATATTAACATATAAATAACATGGTTTCAATATCAACAGAAAACAACAATCTAAAGGAGACATTCATGTAGCTAGTGTCGTGATTGAGATTCCTAAAAATAACCACAATATCATTTTAAAAATAAAAGGAAGGCTTAGATAAGTAGCCTCAATAAAGAACATTATCCACTCTAATGAGATAAAAATGTACGCTATGCTAAACTCATAGAAACCAAAAAAAAAGAAGAAGCTAACTTTGGGTCACCAATGAAGCCATAAATACGCTTGTCTTAGCCGACACCGGAAAGGACAAGCCAAAACCGTCGTTTATGCGAAGAAGAAAGTGAGAAACAAGAACCAGCGATGAAAATTTAAAACAATTTTACATCATACACTTAGGTCGTTCCACATAAATTTTAAATTCTACTTAGAGAATCCGCAGTAGTGGGTAAATTTTAGTACTAGATATATTTTCACTATAGTAGTTATGAATTATTCATTATTTAGGAAAAGTTAAACGTTCATATAAGCATCATGAGATCAAACACTAGGGCATCTTATTGGAGCACTACGTAGGTGCAAATACTAAAACATGATTACATACCATTTAAACTCACACACACATGTATGTATATATATATATTATTGTGTATGTGGATTAATAGCAGCACTCAAGCAGTTGGATAAGAGGCACAGGTAGTAATTCCGCACAAACCTTCCCTGGTACGTGTATCTCGCTTCATCCTTATATACCCTTTCTCACCCCATTCAGTTCCCCATGAATTCTTCACTAGCCAATACTTAGTACCATCACCAGCTTTTCCATAACCAACCACTGTAACACGGTGATCAGGTATATTTCCACACTTCCCCGTAAAAATCCCACTTGAGTAAAACTAGAAAGCTGATCCTCCAGCTTCAACATAAACTGACACCGGTTGATGTGCAACTGCTTTTAGGAGTGCCTTTTCGCTATTAGCAGGAACTTTCTCGTACCCTTTGATCTCAGCTACACCATGACTTTCCTTCTTAACCTTTAATAAGTTTTAATTATTTTTTGTTAGTTCCAATAATAGTAACAGAAAACATCTATAAATGCTTTCTGCATGCTTGTAATACACCTTTTCAAAAAATATTCAGCTTTTCAGTTTTTTCTCTCTCATGCAATGTCTCTCATTCTAGTTTTACGTTTTTTCTATTATCATCCATGTTTTCTCTCTCAAGAACCCATGCAGCAGAAATCTACAATTCTAATATGGTATCAGAGCGGGTGAATAACCCGCTCTGCTTCCACCGCGCACACAGACGCCTGATGATCATCTTTCTTCCATTGATACCCATAAAGACTTGACTCTTTAAAGGCTCTCTTGTTTTTCTTTACCGTTTTATATCCTTATCATTTTTCCTGTTATGGCTTCTAGACAGAACAAGAACGAAGAAGACGATGAATCCCAGAATCCAGGGAGCCCCTACTACTTGCATCTAGGGGAGAATCCGGGTCTGATCTTGGTGAGCCCTCCATTAGATGGAAACAATTATCATACGTGGAGTCGTGCAATGAAATGTGCGTTGCTTTCAAAGAACAAAGTGAAATTTATTTATGGCAGCATAAAGACTCCAGGTGAAAATGAAATGTTACGTGATGCATGGGAGCGATGCAATGTAATGGTGATATCATGGCTTACACGTTCCATGGCTAATCAAATTGCACAGAGCGTTCTTTACATTGATAATGCCCGTGATTTGTGAGAAGATCTTAGAGAGCGTTTTGCCAAGGGTGATCATTTTAGGATCTCCGATATATTACAAGATATACACTCAATGAAGCAAGGTGAGAGATGCATTTTAGAATTTTTTACAGAATTGAAAACCATGTGGGAAGAGATGGAAGCGCTCGACCCATGCTTGTATGCACTTGTGATAAACGCTGCAATTGTATGGAAAGCATAGCTAGAGACAAAGAGGAAGACAGAGTCATGTGCTTCCTTAAGGGTCTCAATAATGTGTATAATACTATCAAAACCCAGGTTCTGATCATGGAACCTCTTCCTTCCGTGAATCGTGTTTTTTCCCTTGTTTTACAACAAGAAAGGCAGTTAGCGGGTGGCATCAACAACATCGTTGACAATCTTGAACATAAAAGCACAGTAAATTCTTTTAATAACCAAAGCAACTGGAAGCAATCGGGAAGAGGATCAAACAACTGGAAGGGCAATGGTAGAGGAAGAGGAAGGAACAACAGTTATGGCAAGCAATGTACCTTTTGCGACAAGATGAATCACACAGCTAAAGAGTGTTATTCAAAGCATGGGTTTCCACAGTGGTTTAAAAAGAAGAACAAACATAGTGCCAACAACTGTTTCTCAAATAATGATTAAGAACTCAAAGATTGCAAAGATAATGAAGGTACACATTCATCAAATGAGACTCAAAGTATTTCTTTCACCAAAGAACAGATTAAGCAGATTCGAAAGGTGATGCAAGAATCAAGAATCAATAATGTTGTGAGTACCAACGCCATTGTTCATGAAACCGGTAAGCAAATGCATGGATCCTTGTTACAGGAGCCACTGACCATGTTACTTGTTCTCTTAATTGCTTTACTTCATATCATAAAATAAAGCCTATAATTGTTCATCTACCAAATGGGTCACAAGTTATAGCTTTTCCATCTGGTACAGTTCATATTTCTGAAAATTTTGTTTTAACAGATGTACTGTACATTCCTGAGTTTTGTTTTAATCTGATATTGGTGCAAAAACTAATCCTTACTATGAATTGCAAACTAACTTTTCTATCTAAGAATTGTCACATACAGGATTCAAAATCTCAGAAGATGATTAGCAAAGCTGATTTGTAGTTTGGGTTATACATTTTACACTTTGCTTTTGAGAATCTATTATCAATGTTGTTGATGTTGTAAATGATACGAACTCTAAGAGTACTGACCTGCATAACAATGTTGATAACATCTGGCATCTTAGGCTAGGGCATCCGTCCCACGAAACTTTACAACGTATATCGAATATGTTTCCTTTCGTACAATTTGACAAACATCAAGCCTGTGATTCTTGTCATTTCGCTAAGCAACGTAAACTCCCTTTTCCATTAAGTAATACCAGAAGCTCACACATATTTGAAATGATTCATGTAGATATTTAGGGTCCTACTAGTGTTACTTCCTTGCATGGGCAAAAATTCTTTTTAACAATTGTTGATGATTTTAGCAGGTATACTTGGGTGCATTTAATGAAAAACAAAAGTGAAACTAGACCTGTTTTGTTAAAGTTTGTTACTCTCATTAAAAACCAGTTTGATAGAAAAATTAAAATCATCTGATCTGACAATGGTCAAGAATTTGCTTGGCAAGAATTTTATGATATTGAGGGCATTGTGCATCAAATAGTTGTGTTGAAACGCCTGAGCAAAATGCTATTGTTGAAAGAAAGCATCAGCATATTCTTAATGTAACCCGTAGCATCCTTTTTCAATCTAACATGCCTTTGATTTTTCGGTCATATGTTGTGAACCATGCTGTGCATCTCATAAATAGAACTCCTTCTGTTGCCACAGATAATCACATTCCCTGTGATCTTTTACATGGAAAAATGCCTGATATAACCAGCTTGAAAGTCTTTGGATGTCTTTGCTATGTTTCTAGTCCTGACAGAAATAGAAATAAATTTGATCCCAAATCCAGAAAATGCATGTTCCAAGGATACAAACAGGGTATAAAAGGTTATATAGTTTTTGATATTAAAACACGTGAAATCTTCATATCAAGAAATGCGATATTTTACGAAACTGTCTTTCCTTATTATAAAGGTGAAAATGAAGCTAGTGAAAGACATGATAGTGAAGATTTTTTTAATCTTATCATTGAAACACCAAGAAGAAATTATAATAAAATCAATAATGAAGCCGATCAAAATAATGAGTCAATTTTTGAGTCAATTTTTGAAAGCTCCAACCATTCATCATTTCAAAGCTTCACAAACGATCATACGTTATATCAAAAAAGCACCAGCACAGGGACTTTATTTTCCAAGCAATTCAGAGATACAGTTGAAGGGATTTGCAGATTCTGATTGGGCTTCGTGCAAACACACCAGAAGATCTACCACCGGCTTATACGTCTTCCTGGGATCATCCTTAATCAGTTGGAAATCAAAGAAACAAACCATGACATCTAGATCCTCAACATGCGAGATCCAATGGCTATCTTATATTCTCAATGATTTAAACATTAATGACACCAAATGGTAGTGCTTTACTGTGATAATCAGGTAGCAAGACATATTGCACTGAACCCCATATTCCACGAACGAACTAAGCATATAGAACTGGATTATCATGCTGTTAGAGAGAAGATTCAATCTGGATTATTTCAATTGCTGCCCATATCCACTCAATAACAGATTGCTGATGTCTTCACCAAACCTCTTGAGCCAAAGGAGTACAACATTATGATTTGTAAGCTGGGAATCATGAATATACATGTTCCCGCTTAAAGGGGGCTAATAAGTTTTAACTATTTTTTGTTAGTTCCAATAATAGTAACAGAAAGCATCTACCTATATATAGATGCTCTCTGCATGCTTGTAATACACTTTTTCAAAAATATTCAGTTTTTCAGTTTTTTCTCTCTCATGCAATGTCTCTCATTTTGGTTTTACGTTTTTTCTATTATCATCCACGATTTCTCTCTCAAGAACCCATGCAGTAGAAATCTACAATTCTAATAACCTTACAAGTCTTGTTAACTCCTTTGTAGGGGTAGTATGTTTCACTTGCTATCCCTCTTTTCTTAGCAATAAATTCAAAGGCATTTTCAGCATAACCACCATTGCATCCATCGCTGTCACCTCTAACACAATCTACCAGTTCTTGTTCTGATAGGGACACTAGTTCACCTTTAGTTATATGATGGAGACCCTCAATTGTAGCCACAGTAGAAAATGCCCAACAACTTTCTGTTTACACAAACAAAACCAAGTTGATGTATATTAGACACTTTTTAATGAAGCACCAATGGAATATATTGAACTGATGAATGTGGAAAACAGAATCTTACGACATGTGCCTTGGTCCTTGATTGGAGTAACAACACCTCTTTTCCTCCAGTCCACGGTAGCAGGAATCTTAGTGACACTGTCATACCTAAACGATGTTTCTGTTGCTTTCCACACGCTTTGTTTTTCCTTCCTCTGACCATTTGTCAGTAAAGCCTTGAATTCTTCATTATGAAGCTCAGCAAATTTGTTAATGCTAAGGTTGAAGGGTTTGTCCCCAGAGCATTGAAAGACTCAATGAACTTCATGTTGTTCTTGAATATTTGGAAGCGTTTCTCCTTCTCAACAGCATCCTTGTAGACCTTACCATACCGTATCATCCACTTCTCATGTCTCTCTGGTGAGCTGGCCTCAGGCAACCTGCGAGACATTACATAGCATGTCCACAAAGTGAAAACACGGAACAGAACTAAAACATAGTTGTTTTGGCTAAATGAACTCATCTTGGATTTAGAGTAGGTTTGTTGAAGTATTGTTTGTTACATAGAAAAAAAAGTTGGTTAAGTTTTAGAGCAAAGGCTGTGGTAACTACAGGTAATTTATAGTGGCGAGGGGCTTCGTTACACTAGTGTTTCATAGTGCATGAAATGGTTGTTAGACCACATGCTCAACTTTGATTTCCTACTCAGATTCTTAATTACCACCACTGAACAACGTGTGACATGTTAATTTGATAGAGTCACGAAGTCAACATTCAACTAAGGATCCTTTTCCAGTCCACTTGATTCAGACTTTGGTGACCACAAGGTCCCTTTATGATTCCTCAACTTTGATGTGCTGCAAATGTAATCCAACGAAGAAAAATCTTACCACCTTTCAAACCTTTAAAAGAATTTGTTCTTAATGTTTTTTTCTCCCATTTAATGTTTACCTCTTTCTTATTCCCACCAAAATAAATTTGTTTTTATAGTATTTTTTCTCTCATTTAATGTTTACCTCTTTCTTCTGCTATATTTTAAACATATATTTCATGCTTTGTTTTTATTTGTAAAACTTTATTACGAACCAGAATAGAAGATGTACTCTAACCAAGAGTTTCACAAGCACAAATTACTAAAATTTATTTTGAAAATATAGACTAGCTATTCACAACACGTTTGAGGAGGATGAAAAATAAAGACTAGCTACTATGCAACAAGAACAAAAATTGAGTATATGAAATGGATATCATATTATGAAATGGAAGGATGAATAAAAATAAACATAAGATATAAAAATCAAAAGATTATCTGTATTTTTCTTATTGAGAACAAAAGTAGAATGACTGCATATATACCAGTAGTGTACCCATTCTAGGTCTAGCTAAAGAGAGAGAATAGATAAAATATTACACTCCGATTCTATTATAAAAGACACAATAACAGAATTGATGACAATTTGATTTTGTCAGAAAGACAAAATAACAGAATTGATGACAATTTGATTTTGTCAGAAAGACAAAATAACATAATTGATATTAGAGTTTCCTTTTAGAAGTCTTGTATGCATATCTTCTAAAACCCCCTGCAAGCTGGGGAACAAATATTGATGCGACCCAACTTGGAACAAATATTATTGAAAGATTGAAGACTTAAGGCTTTGGTATAAATGTCAACCAATTGTTATGTGGTGGAAATAAGAAGCAGACAGATTAAACCCCTTTTCAATTTTTGTCTAACAATGTGACAATCTATTTCCATGTGTTTCGTACGCTCGTGAAAGACTAAATTTGCTACAATGTGTCTTGTTGAGTCATTGTCACAATTGAAAAGAGATGATTTCACAAATAGACTTTGAAATCTTGAAGAAGATAAACTAGCAATTAAATTTCACATGTAATAGTAGCCATTCCCTTGTATTCAGCTTCACAGGAACATTTTGATATTGTTCCTTGCTTCTTTGATGTCCAGAATATAAGGGAATTTTCAAGATATACACTAAAACCAGTCACTGATTGCTTTGAATAACTGTAGGTACCGTAATCACTATCACAAAAGGATTTTAGATAGGTAGAAGTGTTGGAAAATAAGCCAAGACTTGGAGCTCCTTTAATATATATGAGAATTCTAATTGGTGTATTATAATGATAAATTGTAGGTCTATCAAGAAATTGAGGATGTTGAACAAAAAAGGTTGTGTCAGGTTGGGTATTAGTGAGATTCATAAGATTTTCAATAAACCTTCTATAGGCTTGAACATCTTGAAAGACACACTTTCACTAGAAGACAATTTAACAAGACTACAAATAGGAGTGACTGTAGGTTTGCAGGCTAAAATAGCTGCATTTATTAACAATTCCCGTATATATTTCCTTTGATTCATCATTATATCTTTCTCACTTCTTTTTATTTCAAGATCAAGAAAATATCTCAAATTTCCAAGATCCTTGATATTGAATGTCTTATTTAAAGCTTGTTTGTCTTGATCATTCTCTTTATCATTTCCTTCCAAGATTATATCATCGATATATACGAATAATGCTGTAAAAGATCATTCGAAAGAATTAATGAACAAGGAATGATCATTCATAGATTGAGTATATCCCGCAGAAATAGAAGAGGATGACAATTTAACAAATCACTCCCTGCTAGCTTGCTTAAGGCCATATAAAGCCTTTTCTACTTTACAAACTTGTCTTAGCTGAATAGAAGCCAATCTAGGAGGAGCAACCATGTTGAAAACAAGATGACCAATGTTCAAGAGGGGGGTGAATTGAACAATTTAAAACTTTTTGAAAATTAAAAGTTTGAATGAGTATTCTTATCAAACTATGATTGCAATGTAAGATGTACACAAAACAGCAAATTCAAATAGATTTCAGCAAACTATAATTTTAATACTGCAGTAGTAAAACAGAAGCAGTAGACAATGATTCTTTTTGATTACAAATGAATTTTGCTAAAGACAAGATTATCACAAACCAAATTGAAACAATCAGCTAATGATTAGTCAAAATAGCAAACAAAGTACTTTTCAAGGTTAATGAAAATGAATAAGTAACTCAGATTATACAAGAAATAAACAACTCAAAAAATTCAACAACACTAAAGAATTCCACTTTATATAGTAATAACAATGGTCAATCAACAAATACAAGGTTACAACATTAATAAACCTGTTCAGAATTTTCTACAGCTAAAACAATATTGCAACAAAGCAAGTTTCTCAATTATATTTCAAGTTACTGAATTTTGAGTATAGATTCAATTTACCAGTATTAAAAAAAATAATTCAATCTAAAGAATTATCAGAATTAGGAAAAATCAGTTTTATTGTACTACACAGCTGTGCTTCAAGTTAATTCCAATTTACAGTTCAAGAATGAATCCAATATGCTCAAAGAAACACAAGACAATATGATTGATAATACAAGTTTGACAATCTTTAGTAAGAATTTTTTTTTTTAATCCTTTAACATGAATTTTAACCAATTAAAGAAACAACCCAAATGTCAATTTTTAAGTTTGTCCAGAATTTCAACAGATTGTTCTTTAGGTTTAACAGATTGTTCTTAGTGGCAGAATTCGAGTTTACACAATTGTAGAACGAAATTTAAAAGAGTAAGGGAGAAGAGAATTACACAGATGTTTTTATCCTGGTTAACCCAACCACTTGGGCTACTTCTAGTCCCTTGCAACCACTTGCAAGGATTTCCACTAATTCAATTGCAGTTTACAAACAAATCACACCAGAACCAATCTTGAACCTATAAGATTGTCTTCTACCCCCTTGTGCAGTTCCCCACCACATAAGATGCTCATACACAATGCAATTGGAGTACACCACTGCAAATTTGAATGCAACACAACAATACAACAATTGAATTACTAATTTCCCCCCTAATTCCAATGCCTAATCTCCTTATTAAGCAGAACCTAATTGAGAAAATACCCAACACACAATACAATTTGAAAATCCACAAACACAGTAGCCAATTACAATAAAAAACACCAAGGAAGAATAGTTATCTTCCCCGAATGAAGCTGCTAAGCACAATTTGCCAAAATCACGCCATGCTCTTATTCAAGTGCTGAAATTCTTGATTCCTTTTTGAAAATCGATTGAAAATTCTTCTTCTCTGTGTATGTTTCTCTCAAAGAAAGGTTTTTCCAAATCTTTGAAAAACTATTCTCTCGAAAACCTAATTTTTTCTCTTGGTCCTATTTTCAAAACACACGCTATTGGGTTTTTAAAAAACACGCCAACCCAAAAACGCGCCAGCCCAAATCTGTCAAGGAATTTTAACAAGTTGATTTTGAAATATAACCTGTTGAATTTTGACTCTGCAACACACTTAAAAAAAAATTAAACATTTTTAAAAATGTAATTTTTTTCATTTAAACTTGATTAAGAGAAATGCAAGCATATTAACACAACCAGATGCATGATATTATAAACCTAAAATTATACCTACCCAAACCAAGATTAGAAAACCTTCAAGTAATTTCTTCAACAAATTCTTCTGTTTTCTTCATCAATCTCCCCCAATTTGATGAAGACATTTCTTGTGGTTTGGTGTAGATGTCTATGTGATGTTCATGCTTTTCTTCTCCCCCATATTATGAAACCTCCTACAAAACAATTAACCCATTTTTCGAAAGCAAAAACTAATACTGCAACAACACATAACTGGTTAAGACACCACATAACAGGTTCTATTAAGCATTAGTAGTTCTACTATAGTTCACAGTTCAGGAAATGTTTTAGAAAGGTGCATGATAAAGCATATTACAAACCTTACAGACCATTTAGCCACACATTCTCCCCCAATTGGATACATTAAATGGGAAGGAGTCTTAAAACAACATCAAAAGAAAAGAAGCATAAAACCAAATACTGATGCAAACACAAACACATATTTCATTAAAAGAAAAGAAACAGAAACACAGATATGATGCATGATGCATAGGTTGTTTAGCCATTGAAGTTGTTCAGAGTGTCAAGAACGTCATCAACTTGTTGGTGCAGCTGCTGAAAGTTTTGGGCACAGAACACATGGTGCCTACGCTGTTCCTTTGTGATACCACTCAGGTGCTGGAATTGTGTGACACAGTATTCGTGGTTGATGTTGTTGTTCAGTTATGTCATCCATTCTTGAAATAATCAGCCTTTCAAAACCAGTCATAGGCTCATCATGTGGTGGTCTTGGTGTTTGAGGCTCATTTTGCGACAACAGATGTATTCCTGGAGTGGGAATTTCAGCTGGTTCTTGTTCAGCAGTTCCAGATCCTTCACCACATCTTGCTTTGTAAGTCTAGGTGCCATTTACCTTTTGAAGTCCTATTCGGTTGAGCATAGGTGGGTTGATCTCGTTTGTTTGCTTGAGGTCCTCTGATAACTCATCCTTCATTTCAACTTCAAAAAGCTCAAGCATTATGGATATCAGAATGGCATAGGGTAGTTTGTAGTCATTCAACTTATTGGCCTTCATCATGTGCTCCATCATGGTGTGAACCCAGTTCACTTTCACCTTGTTGATCAGGCAGTACAACAACATTAAGTCATCCTCAGTGAGTGTTGCATGATTGCTTTCTCTCGGTGTTAGCATCCAAACAATCAACAACTTTAAAATTCTAGGAGTCATGGCAAGTTTTCCAACTCCGAATGATTTCACATTCTCTCCTGGATACCTCATGCAAGCCTTATAGAACGCAGTTTTGTTGAAGTCATCCAATGCTCCTCTCTTAATCTACTGTCCTTCATACCTTAGACCAGTTACTGCAAACCATACCTTGGGTGTGATTTCGATGTCTACTCCTTTCATGTGTGAGTTCATATTGTCTCCATCAATTGTCAAATTTGTGTAAAAGACTTTGACTAGGTCCGGATAGATACATCCACTCAAATCAAGGAGTTTCTTCAACTTCTGATGGTTTATGATTGTTAGCACCAGTGGGCTACTGTGATGATTTGATGAAGCCAACCAAGTGAAGAAGTTCAAGACCTTATGATCATATGTGGAATGCATGAAGATTACATGAAGATTGAAGAACTTGGTCGATAACTTAGGAGTGTGTGTTGTGGGGTAAGTTTGAGTTCAAATTAGTGATGCATGCAATCTTAATAAAGGATAAGCTCCATAAGTATTTTCTGAATTAACAAAAGTTTTGAGAAATCATTAAAATCAAAACTTGCGTTTTGAACAACTGTTTTAACTAACTGGAGAAAAACAGTCGACTATTTGAAAAATCAATCGACTGAATTTTAAATGATAGTTGTCTACAAATAGCTGGTGCGAAATTTTGGAAACACATGAAATCATTCTAAACTTTTTCTGATCAAGAACATTGTGTTTTCAAAGAGAGAAAAAGCGCCCTTGTGTCTAGTGATCAAGATCAATCGACGTTTTCATCAAGAACTGTTTTCTCGAACTGCTACTGGAGCTTTGATTTGACTGAGACAGTTTCTTCACTGATTTGATCATCAGACTAAGCATTCTATACCCTTTCTTTATTACTTTTGTAATCCTTTGTATAGAAGTGCTTGTATTGCTGTGACTGTGATAATTCTTTCACTATATTGAAGGTTATTCTGTTGTAAGTTGCCTGGGTTGGTAATTCTGTTTTGTATAGTGGGTTCTGTACAGGTTGTGACTTGCTGAGGGGACCAGCAAGGGGTTTTCTAGTTTATACAGTGGAGTCGATATAGTTCTGGGTTTTGCTGTAGGTTCAGCAGATTGTTTACTACGGGGAGCAGTGTTTACTTGCGGGGAGCAAGTTGTTTTTCTGTAAACTGATCTGGTTTGATCTTTTTATAGTGGAAATCCTTACAGTGGTGTAAGGGACTGGACGTAGCCCTTGTGGAAGGGTGAACCAGGATAAATCTGCTGTGTCTTGAATCTCTCTTGCTCTCTCTTTACTGTTCTTAGTAAATCTTGCAGTGTTTCTTGAATTTTCAGAATCTACTGAATCGTGCTAATTGAATAACTTCATAAACCTTCTGAAACCTTTTAATAACTTCTGAAAACTTATAATCTGATTAAACACAGTCTACTCTTAACAAGTTTGAATCTGTTAATAACCAGTATACCAGTTTTCTATAAATCTGCAGTTTCATAATTTACCGAGTTTACTGTTTATCAGTTTGGTTTTCCAAAAAACTTAATCTTTCACTATTATTGATTAAAGACTGTTTTCATACACTTAACATAGTTTGTATTGTTTAACAAAAAGTTCTTTAATCAGTGAATCATTACAAACTTGAAGTTGATCTAATTCTTTGATTTCTTGATTCAATTTTTCAAGAACTGCTTTTACAGTATACTATGTATTCAAGAACTGTTTTCTGGTTACAGTTTATTGTATCTGGTTGATTGATATTGTGCTGAAATTGTTTGTTGTACCTTTGTTGTTTGCTTAACATATCTTCTTGAATAGTTTTCTATAAAAATTATTCATTCTCTAAATAGTTTGCGAAAATTTTTAAGTGTTCAATTCACCCCCCTCTTGAACTTGGCCAAAACATATTTTACAATTGGCATCAGAGCTAGGACTTGAATCCTAGTCAAGTTTTTTGATCCATGGCTGAGAACAAGTTGCCTTTTGCCGAGGGAGCCTCTATACACAAGCCACCCATGTTTTCTGGGGTTAATTACCAATTTTGGAAAGTTAGAATGAAAATTTTAATTGAATCTATTGACAGAGGTATATGGAACGCAATAGTGAATGGACCTTACATTCCAGTTTCTATTGTGAATGGAATATCTGTTGCAAAGCCATTTGATGAGTTGACTGATGTTGAAAATAAACGTGTTCAATATGATTGTGCAGCCAAGAACATAATAACTTCAGCTTTTGAATCTGGATGAGTTTTTCAGAGTCTCACAGTGCAGTTCTGCAAAGGAGATGTGGGATATACTTGAGGTTACTCATGAAGGCACTACTGATGCCAAACGGGCTAGAAAGCATGCGCTGATTCAAGAATATGAATTATTCATAATGCAACAAGGTGAGTCAATTGCTGATGTGCAGAAGAGATTCACTCACATAGTGAATCACTTGATATTGCGCTGAAATTGTTTGTTGTACCTTTGCTGTTTGCTTAACATATCTTCTTGAATAGTTTTCTATAAAAATTATTCATTCGTCAACCAGGACATAGATAAGAACTTAGGCGCAATCAAATTCTTCCTACTGAAAGTATGAATATAATCCTGCATATGCTTAGCTTCACCATTGAACCAACTTTCTAGGTGACCATAATCCTCTTCTTGAGTTGAGGATTAGGTTCAGGTTCTTTTTGTGGGAGTGGTGAGTGCATGGATACTGGTTTTTCGAATGCAGAATGAAAAAGATGTGAAAGTGCTATGCAGAATGACCTAGGATGTGTATGCAATGATCTATTCAGCAAGTCTTAAAAAATAAAATTCACTCAAAAAGTTTGATAAAGAATAGCATGTGACGGTGATGTAATCCATGTGCAATTTCCAAGCAAAAAATCATGATTTGCGACCTGTATCGTGCACAGAGTCAAAGATATTCAAATCTGGATTTTTGCATAATATCTTTTGCCCCTTTTCCGTTACGCAATGCTGGCTGTGACTTGACTTGACAGGTTGCACCTCCAGAACAATAGCAGCGTGTTCAGTAGTGCATTATACAGCTAGTTGGCTAAATGGGTGCCACTACAACAACATCAATTTTGTTACCTGTTTATGCTTGCCACTAAAACAACAAGCTGTCAAATTTGCATAACTATTTTTGTTTAACAACTAATTTGCACATATAACGTGTTGCAGGCCTAGTTTCAGAACATTAGAATATTTCCAGAACATAACATGTTAAAAATACTGGAAATAAACTCTTTGAACCAGTAAAATTCAGCAGCATGTTTTTCCAGAAACAGTTCAATAAAACAGCTGTAACATATACTGCATCAGTTTTTCAGCAGAATAATATAGTCAACAACAGATTAACAAAAATATCACATGCTTATATCACCTATTTTCTTATGCCTTATCTAACTGACAGATTAGTTATTGCAATACAAAATCATATAATTATGAAGGTAATTTCAATTTGACACATTAGAAATATCTAAGATACCCAATTTAGTTCTTAGATGATTGAACCTTTCTCTTGCCAATGGTTTTGTGAAGAAATCAACAAGTTGTTTGTCTGTTTCAATAAATTGAACTTCACAGTTTTCATTCCTCACTTGATCCCGAATGAAGTGATGACGAATTTCTATATGTTTCGTCCTTGAATGCTGCACAGGATTTTTGGTTAGACTAATAGCACTGGTATTATCACATTTAAGAGGAATTTTTGTAAGAATTAAACCATAGTCACTTAGCTGTTGTTTTAACCACAAAATCTGTGAACAACAACTCCCAACTGCTACATACTTGGCATTTGCTGTTGAAAGGGCAACACAGGCCTGCTTCTTGCTGTGCCATGAGATCAAGCTAGCACCAAGTGAGTGACAAGTCCCACTAGTGCTCTTGCGGTCTAACTTGCAGCCAGCAAAGTCTGAATCTGAATAGCCTGTTAAACTAAGTGATGCTCCTTTAGGATACCAAAGTCCCACATTTACAGTTCCTCTTAAATATTTTAGGATTCTTTTCCCAGCTTTCAAGTGTGACTCTTTTGGATTTGTCTGGAACCTGGCACACAAGAAAATACTAAACATAATGTCAGGTCGACTAGCAGTAAGATATAATAGAGAACCAATTAACCCTCTGTATTTTGTTTGATTTATTAAAGTTCCCTTCTCATCTAAGTCCAAGCTGCAACTGGTAGCTATTGAAGTAGAGGTTTCCTTGTAGTTATCCATTTCAAATCTCTTAAGAAGCTCTTTATAGTATTTTGATTGGCACAGAAATGTCCCATGCCCCATCTGTTTCACTTGTAGTCCAAGGAAGAAGTTTAATTCTCCCATCATAGACATCTCGAACTCCCCCTGGATAGCTGACACACACTCTTAACAAAGTAATTCATTAGTGGAACCGAATACAATATCATCAACGTAAACCTGCACTAAAATAATATCAGAATTGAGTTTTCTAATGAATAAAGTTTTGTCAACTTTGCCTCTTTTGTAACCTTGAGATGTGAGAAAGTTGCTTAATCTCTCATACCATTGTCTAGGGGCCTATTTTAAACCATATAAGGCCTTCTGTAGTTTATATACATGATCAGGATGTTTGAAGTCCTCAAATCCTGGTGGTTGAGATACATACACCTCCTCTTCTATGAATCAATTCAAGAAGGAACTTTTAACATCCATCTGAAAAAGTTTAAAGCCACACAAACATGCATATCCTAGCAACAACCTAACAGCTTCTAGTCTAGCAATAGGAGCATATGTTTCATCAAAATCAATTCCCTCTTCTTGATTATACCTCTTAGCCACTAGCCTAGCTTTGTTTTTAATAATAGTTCCCTGTTCATCTAGTTTTTTTCTAAAAACCCATTTAGTGCCAATAACATTCATTTCACGAAATCTAGGAACTAACACCCAAACATTATTTCTAGTAAATTAGTTCAGTTCATCATGCATAACATCCACCCATTTATCATCATTCAATGCAATGTCAACAGATGATGATTTAATTTGAGAAACAAATGACATATTTTCACAGAAATGATTAAGAGTTCTTCTAGTAGATACTCCCTGTCCAATTTGCCCAATAATATTGTCAAGAGATAGGTTTCTAGGAATCCTCCATTCTCTAGGTAGGTCTGCATTTCTTTCAGGTTCAGATGGTGCTGTTTCATGAATTGGTGCATTCTGTCCATCTGCTTCCTTATCTGACTCTGTATCAGAAATATTCAGTTTGTTGAATTTCTGAATCAGCTTACTATTTTTTTGCAACATCTCACTGTTTTCTTCTTCCTCTACCTTGTTCTTGAAACCATCTTGCAAATCCAGATTAGACTAATCAAATACCACATGCACAAATTCTTCCACAGTCATAGTTCGTTTATTATAAATTCTATATGCATGACTATGAGAAGAATAATCAATGAAAATGCCTTCATCCGCTTTTGCATCAAACTTGTCAATATTGTCTTTGCCATTGTTTAAAACAAAACAATTACTTTCAAACACTCTAAGATGACTGATATTCGGTTTTCTTCCTTTATAAAGTTCATAAGGGGTCTTTTTCAAAATAGGTCTTACCAAAGCATGATTTAAAACATAGCATGTTGTATTAACAACATCTGCCAAAAATATTTTGAAAGTTTGGAATCATTTAACAAGGTTCGGGCTAGTTCTTCCAAAGAACGATTTTTCCTCTCCACAACACCATTCTGCTGAGGTGTTCTTGGAGCTGAAAAATTGTGTTTAATGCCATGCTTGTTACAAAAATATTCAAATCTTTCATTCTCAAACTCACCCCCATGATCAGATTTTATAGAAGTAATATGGCAAGAATTTTCATTTTCTAAAACTCTGGCAAGATGGTTAAAAGCAGTGAATGCATGATTTTTGGATGCTATGAACAATGTCCAGGTAAATCTTGAAAAATCATCAATAACGACAAGTCCATAGTAGTTTCCACCTAAACTCATAGTGCGAGAAGGACCAAACAGATCCATGTGTAGCATTTCAAGAGGTCTTGAAGTGGAAACAAAATTTTTATTTTTGAAAACAGCTTTGGTTTGTTTCCCTCTTTGACATGCATCACAGATTCTGTTTTTCTCAAACTTGAGTGCAAGAAGTCCCTCAACCAGATTTTTGGACAAAAGCTTATTTAGATGATGCATGTGTATGTGTGATAATCTTCTATGCCAAAGCCATGAGTCATCATTTTTGGAGAGCAAACAAGTTATGCTAGATGCAATATTACAGAGATCAAGCATGTAAATATTGTTTACCCTTTTACCAATAAGCAAGGTTTGATTTCTTGTTAGACTTGTATCAGGCACAAATATGATTTGAACTTGACTTCATAGTCTTTATCACAAAGTTGACTGATACTCAACAGATTATGCTTCAGTCCCTCTACCAACATAACATCCTTGATTATTATTAAGTCATGGCTTCCAACATCTCCTCTACCAAGAATTTTCCCTTTGTTATTATCTCCATATGTCATGAATCCTTCTTGCTTCATCTTTAAATTTGTAAACTTTGAAGCATCTCCTGTCATATGCTTTGAACAGCCACTGTCAAGATACCACAACTATTTCTTGGCTGTCCAAGCTTCCTGCAAAACAGATTAAGTCGCAAGAGTTGGTCCCCTATTAATCTTGGGTCCATTCATGTTAACTGTACACTTGGGAACCCACTTTACAAGGCCTTTTGGCAAGTAATATAATCTGGTTTTACATTTCCTAACTGTATGTTCTTTTTCTAGACAGTAAAAACAAGTGACAGATAATGCATATAATGTATTGCCATGATAGAAAAAGTGATTAAATTTCTTTATTTTCTTTGGAAAACCTTCATGAAATCCAATGCCTGCTTTATTGAAAACACAGTTTTGAGATCCAAGCAGTGCATTTAAACTCGTAGTTCCAACAGTAAATTTTGAAACAGTTTTAGAAAGATAATTCACCTTTTTCTGCAATACTCCATATGTTTCACAAATTTTCACTTTGCTGTTTTCAGAACAATTATAAGAAGAGTTTTTGTAAATCATATCAAGGCTTTCAAAATCTGTTTTTAGATTTAGTAACTCTTCTTCTAATTGTTTTACTCTATTTAGAGCTAATCGATTTGGTTTCTCACGAGTTTCTTTAAATGCATTTAGTAGTGTATTGTAATTTTCATGAGTAAAAGAGATACTGGAACTTACACTGCTGTCCGATTCATGTCCTGCCATCATACAGAGATTTGCTTCCTCCTCTTTGTCTGATGAAGAGTTGGAGGAAGTATCATTGTCCTCCCAAGCAATATAAGCTCTCCTATGCTTCTTATTCTTTACATATTTCTTCTCAGAAGCTTTCTACCAAAGTAAGTTATATTATTGTACCTCTTAAATGATTGACTTTTCTCTTTGCCCTACTTCTTCAGGAACTTGCTAAACTTTCGGGTCAGCAGTGTTAATGTCTCAGTTTCACTGCAGCTGCTGGAATTTTCATCATCACTGTCTTCTCTTTATACTGCAGATTTCAGAGCTATTCCTTTATGTTTTTCTTTCCCCTTGCTCTTGCTCATTCAGTCTATTAATCTCCAATTCATGTTCTCTTAGCTTTGCAAATAATGTAGCAGTGGTTAAAGTAGTGAGATCTCATGTTTCTGAGATGGCAATAACCTTTGGCTGCCAATTTTTGTCTAAGCATTTTAGAATTTTGATGTTGAGCTCCTCTTTATCAAATACTTTGCCTAGGCCAATTAGGTGGTTGACAATGTGTGTGAATCTCTTATGTACATCAGAGATAGTTTCCCCGGTTTCATCCGAAAAAGCTCATACTCTTGTATCAAGGCGTGCTTTCTTGCCCTTTTTACATCACTCGTTCCCTCATGTGTAACTTCAAGGATGTCCCACATCTCTTTGGCTGATGAGCACTGTGAGATCCTGAAAAATTCATCAAGATTGAGTGATGAGGTAAGTATATTTTTAGCAAGTTAAATCCGTCAATAAATCCATTGGTAAATTTGTCGATAATTAACGAGAGATGATATCCGTTGGTAAAATCCACCGATAAAATCTGCCAATAATGGTATTTTACCGACAAATAAAATTCGATCGATATTTTAACTTTTTCTTGTAATGATTGTTGTCCTAAATTATATTTGAATAAAAACAAAAAAAATTCTAAATTCTTAACAACTTTGGATTTTTGCTTTAAAGGAAAAATCCGTGTGCACATTGGATAATCATCAATTATGGTAAAGAAATATTTATAACTATGAATTGATGATATTGAGTATAGTCCCCATAGATCAATATGAATCAAATTAAAACATTTTTTAGATTTAGATGCGCTAAGAGGAAAGGGAAGTCTTTTTTGCTTTGCAAAATGACAAACATCATAAACAAAAGATGTGTTATAATCAACAAAAGGAAATTTATTTTTCATAACATCAATACATTTGTTTGAAACATGCCCTAACCGAAAATATCAAAGGGTTTGAGATCACTAGCGGTACAATTGACAGTATTGGTGATATGTGAAGATTTGATAGGTTTAATTTGATGTTTTTTTTTTTATAGGAAGGGACCTTGAGTATATAAAATCTATCTTACATCTTAGTTGAACCAATAATTTTCAGAGTTATTGTCTTGAATGTGACATCCATTAGAGTAAAATGTAATCATACAAGATAAATTATCAATCAATTTTGCTATTGAAAGAAGATTAAAAGTGAAGTTAAGAATATATAGAACATTATTTATGACATGATTTTGATTGAGAAAACACTTTTAGAATAATTGACAATGACTTGATTTCCATTGGTAATTTGACACTGATAGCATTAATTTGATGATATGAAGTGAAATGAGTCAAGAATGAAGAAATGTGGTCAGTGACAACACTATCAAGAATCCAAGAACTAAAAAAGAAAGAAATTTGTTACTAATGTGTGTTGTCATGTTGGAAAGATTAGAAGCATTGTCATTGGATTTAGACTCTTGAAAAAGAGCTAATAATGTTTGATATTGCTTAGGAGTAAAACCAATTTGCTGAGAATGTACTTTTGACTTTAAATCTTCATGATTTTGCTCATTATTATTAGAATTTGCTTTCTGATTTTTTAAACTTGAATGGAGGTTGAAAACCATGCTTTCTATAGCATGTATCAATCATATACCCTGTCTTTCAGCAATGAATACAAACTTTAGAAGTATTTTGTCTTCCATAGCTTATTTTGCTAGTAACAATCATTACCTTGGACAGATTACTAAAATTCTATCTCTCTAGTTGTGTATAGAGAGAACAAATTCTATTCAAGGATGACAAGGGGTCTCGTGAGAGATCAACAATTTTAGCCATGATTAAATATAACAACTAAAGTTATGAAATCAGTGCTTTAATACCATATTATGAAATGGATACCATATTATGAAATGGAAAGATGAACAAAAGATATAAGAATGAAAAGATTATCTCTACTTTTCTTATCGTGAACAAAAGTAAAGGGTTAAATATACAAGCAGTGTACCCATTCTAGGTCTAGCTAAAGAGAGAGAAAATAAAATATTACACTTTGACTCTGTCATAAAAGACAAAACAAAAAAATTGATAACAATTTGATTCTTTCATAAAAACAAAATAACATAATTGATATTAGTTTCCTTCTAGAAGTCTTGTATCCATATCCTCTCAGAGTGGACTACAATTCTTAGTTTTAAATGAAGTTCAAGATCTAAAGTATAACATGTTTTGAAATTGAAAGAATCCATAAAGTAAAAATAAATATCTATAATGACAAATCTTTTTACAGATATATAATTTATAGTCTATTATCCCAACATGCCACAATAGTAGGAATTTGGGGATGATACTATTTTCTTTTGTGCATCGAAGTACCACAATATTGTTGTATTGAAAAGCATTCTACGATGTTTTGAATTGGTTTCTTGATTGAGGAAATTATTATAAATGCCAAATTGCTGGTATTGAGATGGGGAATGAATTGTTAAACCAATATTTAATGACACTGAACTGCTCCCAAATGATGATACACTTTAAATATCTTGGGTTGCTCACAGGTGGAAATCCACGTAGCGTCCAATTGAATCAAGTAATAGAAAATGTTAGGAGGAGACTCTCTAGATGGAAAGGAAAAAGTGTTAACTTTTGTCGGTCGTGTTTGCCTAATTAAATATGTACTAACAACCCTCTCTTTATTCAATTTATCATTTTTGAAAGCCCCTATAGGCAATCTGGAAAACACTTATCAGGATTCAAACAAAATTTCTTTCGGGTTGAGGTTATAAGGGAAGGAGAATTAGTTGGATAAAATGACAGGATTTGTGTAAGCCAAAAGAGGTTGGTGGGCTGGTCATAAAAGACACCAAGTTGTTTAAAAATGCCTTCCTATCTAAGTAGAAATGGAGATTCAGAACTAACAACAAGTATTTCGGATGCAAGTTCTAGAGTCTAAGTATGTGTCATGGAGAAATTTAAATGTGGAAAGTTTAGACAATAACCAGTCTCATTGGTGAAGTGACCCGTGTCTTGTAGCCATTAAGGGTAGTTTGGGCATATTGTTTAATAATATTGTCTCTTGGGCACTAGGGGGTGGGTCTCATATTAAGTTTTGAAAAGACAAATGGAGTGGTGATGAAACATTAAGTATCAAGTACCCAACATTGTACTCCATATCTAGCTGCAAGAACAATAATATTGGGGAATTGTGTAAAATAAGGTTTAGACCGAGTTCAAGAGGGGGAGGGGGGTGAATTGAACTTTGAAAACTTTTTGCAAATCTGATTTATTATTGAAGTAGAGAATGAAAATTCTTTATTCAATAGATTGACTATGTAATCCTGAACTGTCAGGTAAACAATCGATTGTGCACAACGGAATATATCAGAGTTAAACCCAGAATTCAGTTAAACCCAGAAAACAGTTTGCAGTGTGAAAATGTTTTAACCCAGATTTAAGATGTTTAAACACAATTCCAGTAGATTAAACACAATCCAGAATCACAATTTATTATGCAAATAGATGTTCAGAGTATGAATAACAGTATGAACAGATTTTAATCCAGTTAATTTTAAAGATGACAACAGTGAATAAAGGCAATCAAGAAGTGTAGGGAGAAGAGCAAGAACACAAAATTTATACTGGTTCACCCTTCCTCAAGGGCTACATCCAGTCCTTTGCAAACTAGCAAAGATTTCCACTAAAACAAATCACAAGATCAGTTTACAAACCTTGCTCCCAACAAGTTACAAACTGCTCCCAGCAGTAAACCCACACCTCACTGAACCCTTCAGCTTGTGTGTAACCAGTGCAAAAACCCACTGCACCACAACACTTGCAGTCCGCAAGCAACACTGCTCCCAGCAGCACTCACCCTCTACTGAACCCTTCAGCAGATGCGAGACCAGTGCAGAACCCACTGCACCAACTCAATTACAAA